>JGI24159J19872_10005395_pt1 | contig 16537 bp, 13 predicted proteins | sample Ectturendosymbi4_FD_19872 | JGI IMG/M metagenome (IMG submission 19872) | reverse complement strand
CTAACATGAAAAACTCTTCACACAAAACGTGACAAACGTCATATTTGGTTTTGAAATCTCTCCAAATACAAACCCCAAGAGAAAAAAGTGGGGGGACATAGTATATTATGTCCCTCCGTCTGAAAAAGTGGGGGAACACGTCCCCCGTGTCCCCCACCAAATTGCGCCCATGCATTTGAGTAATATGAAATTTAAATTAAAAATCAAATGGATTGTAAAAATCCAACTAGTGATAAAAACTTTGAAATTTCGGTTTTCTTCACCCTGTACAATTGTTCACAATAGTTCCATGGCTTTCACGGTTTCAATCATGAAAGAAAAAATTACTACTCCTGCAATAATAGCTTCTAGGATAATGAAACTTCAACTATCGACGAAGAGTGTAGGAAAAACACTGAATGCCAATATATTCATAACAGTTTGCGCTCTCAAAATTTTCTCTTTCATTCCAAGAGCGCCCGGAAAGACTGAAAAAGCATATTTAGGATCCAACAAATCTTTGCCGTGAAGTTTTTCAGTTTAAAACATTTCTTCAATGTGTTTTTTGCAAAATCACAAAGCGTACGAAGAAAGCGTAGAATCAGAACGTACACCTGCGGTTAGTGGTTGGCAGAGATCAGTGTTGACTTGCACCCATAGCAGCGATCAGCGGTTTGTCAGTTGTTGGAAACCAAATATGCAAAACTTATCATGCAGCTTTAGGAGGTTAACCTTAAGTGTGCGTTGTTTTATTTTACACAACAGATGTCATAGTCTGTCAACAAGATTTTTTAAAAGCACGTTTGTGCCCACACCTATCTATGACCCCAAGGCGTTATCTTTGGAAATATTCCTGCGGTCTTTTGGTTTAGAGATGAACGCTGCGCAATTTAATTCAGACTGTGTGCGACATAACAAGGGTACTTTTCAGTTTTTGCCTTTTGTGAAATGGATAGTGATCACGATAAAAAGCAACGGTTGCGAGTCAGCAGTTTAAGTGTTGTAACTAAAGCCGTATTGCAATCGCCCTCCGAACCGGTGCCAAAATTTTTGAAAGCACAAAATGCCGCTGCGGAAAAATCGTTGATGAGCTAGGGCTCCATGTCCTCTCCTGCACTAAAAACGCAGACCGCTTCCCCAGACATTCAGCCATCAACTCCATTCAGAAAAAGTTATTGACCGGCATTGATCTCCCCTCTACGTTGGAGCCTTTCGGCTTGACAGGGTGCAGAAGGAGGCCTGATGGATTGACGTTGGGACCCTGGTACAGAGGCCTAAGCCTAGTATGGGATGCAACAGTTGTGGACTTGTGGACACTTTTGCTTGGGGTGACCACAAAGACGTTGCAAGACAGCCAGGCTTTTCAGCTACAAAGGCTGAGGCTGCAAAATGCCAAAAATGCCATGACCTTCAAAGCAATTACCACTTTCAACCAGTTGCAATTGAGACACTGGTGTGTATGGCAAGACGCCCACCCTTTTTTGAGTGGCCTAGCAAAGACACGTGTTGATATGTCTGGTGACCCCAAGGAGCGACAGTGGCTCCACCAACGCCTGTCCCTAGCTGTGGTCAGAGGAAACGCTGCCAGCATTTTGGCTTGTGTGCAAGTTTGATCAAATTTTGTCTGTTCTTTTTTTAGTTGCTTTTAGTGTATTGATCAGTATCGCTGCCCGCCACTTGCCCCTATATCAATGTACAGCTATTGCCTTCCGAATCATCTTCCTTTCTGTAAGTTTCGTTGTCCTCTGTGGTCCAGCGTTACTTTGCGCATTGGTACACTATTTTGTCAATCGCATAGCCTATGATGTGACTACAGCGTTGTGTTATGTTCCATATAATGTCAGTATGTGATCTGTTAGTCTAGTCCAGTGGTTCTTAACCTGGGGTAAATTTACACCCGGGGTAAATTTCATCTTCCAAGGGGTAAATTTACTGAACCCCATAAATTGCAGTCAATGTAAATTTTTATAAATCATTCTGAACTGTAAGAGTTTGTTAATTTCTTGTTCGATAAAAGGGTAAGATATGTAAAAAAGGTTAAGAACCACTGGTCTAGCCGCATTTAACCTGTTTCGTCATACTCACAGTGCGTCGGCTATGTATCTGTAACGTGTGAATGAGGAGAAAGAATTTGTGGTCGTTTGTGCTTTATGTGCACCTGGCCGAAGCAACCCCTTAAGTCCCGCGCGCTCCACAATTCTGGCACATAGCAGAGATGAGCACGGATCAGGACTGGAACGGACTGGATCAGGACTGAAACCAATTTTGGCCCGATCAGGACTGGATCGGACTGCAATTTTTTTGAAAATTGGCGGATCAGGACTGGATAGGACTGGGAAAATTTTTATTGTTTTGATGTGATTACTAGGGCAAGCTTTTGCAACTTTTTCAACTTTATTTTACAGCTTCCTAAATACTCAAAATATCCGTAGTTCAATGTTTTGAGCTGTTTGCAGGAATTTTATATTGCAACTTTTTCGATTTTTGCATGCAACTTCTTACTGCAATTTTTATCAAGTAATGCGCAAACTGTAAAAGTGTAATTAAAAAAAATACTACAAAACTATTTCACTTTAGTTCTATTATCTTTGATTGCATGAAAAAAAGAGCTATATGACGGATTAGTTGCGTCTCAATGTTGTCTATGACGAAACATCTATGACGAAACCTTAAAACTAATGCAAATTCTGTAGAAACTGTTTCATTTTGGAAAGTTTTATCCGGAGTAAGATATCACTGAAAGTCAAGGTGTAACAACTAATAATATTATAGTGATTCTTTTGAGCCGGAGAAGTACACTAGTTTTGGTAGCGTTTTTATGACGTGAAGCTCGTGTAATACTTTTTAGTTGTGATTTCTTTCGAGTATTATTTTCCTCAAACTACTGCAAAATTTATGAATCGCAAAGCGTCGATTGGCGTATTAATCAAAAAGGACACACAGTGAAAAATATATGTGAACATATGAAATACATAAGGTATGTGTTTGGACAAATGTTTAACGGTGACGTTTTCGGTTAGTTCACCTATGGAGATTAAAATCCTGTTCCCGCCATCCAAGTACAGTACGATTTCCACAATTCCGTGTCACTGAACGCTTTAACGTTGCAGGCAGCAATGGACACAGTGATCGCGAGGCACCCTCTTAAAGATTTGGGAAATTTTTTGAGCGTACTTGGAGCGAGGGCGTCCATATCGTCATTTCCGGCTTTGTGCAAACTGATTGACGGTTTTCTATTTTTCCCAACTCGTAACAATGTGAGAAGGGGGGTATCACAAGTGGAAGGGCCATGCATCAGCTCAATCGGGCCCTGCGTACATGTGCCGAAATTGTGGAGCTCCAACCTGCATCGATAACTTTAGCGTCTTCTGCAATAACTGCTGAGAAGTAAGCGCTTACTTACATGCAATATAGATTCTGTTTTATACCACATTTGAACGTTGCTATTGCGTAAAAGATATTTGTCTTCATGCGCTTTGTGTCCACGTACTTTGCCGTATTACGCTTGCGAGACATAAAAGCCAATGGCAGATTAGTCTATCAAGCCAAACCTGCTGTGATAGTTTCTTTTAACTTGTTTGTGATCGATAGTGTGATGGCGCTGTTTGCCAGGGATTTTCGTAAAATAATTTTCCCATTTTGGCTAAGGCAGGGGTTCCCAGCCTGGGGTACATTTGCCTATCTGAAGGAGTACATTTAAGGTAAGGAATACACGGGAAAATACGTATATTTATATATTATTTCCAAATATTGTAAAACATAAAAGTTATTTTAAAAATTCAGTGGATTTTCGTTATTTTAGCCCAGCCTTTTTGCCACAATATATTTTAGGGGTACATGCTCATCTGTCGCAATGCTGAAGGGGTACATGGTCAGAGAAAGGTTGGGAACCTCTTGGCTAGAGGGATCTTATTCGCATGAAAATTTCATCATTATTCTGAAAATCACAAATTTTGATGTTTCAACCTAATTTATTTCTTTTGCTTGTACATCCGCAAACTTCGAACACAGTACGACATGGAACTTGTACAGATGGTGAATAATACATACCGGCAGAATTTGACAATTTTTCATGTATGATTCATGTCTTTAAAGCGTATCCCAGTTTTTGGGGGATGGAAGTGTTTCTGTTTTTGAAATAAATAAAATTTTAATTAGTGTTTGCGGAACTTTATTTAAAAAAATTGTGTTTGCGGCATTTGGCACACCGCTGCCATTGCTTATGTTGTTTAGATCAGTGCTCTTCAACCTTTTCCGTTACGGTGCACTTTTGAAGATGTTTTGACGAACTCGTGCACCCTATTTACTAAAACACTTAAACTCATGCACCCTATTTACTGACACTTCCTCCGTGTCCCCCACGTAATTGCGCCCATGTCTGTGTGTACCCTGTTCTAAATAAGCAAGCCCCTAATTCAGTAACTCAGCTACATAATTCAATTGATAATGGTACATAGTCTGTTGCTTATGAATCACAAATAATCATCTAGATACAACAATTAGCTTGATGTGATGCTTATGCACCACACTTCAGAACCTGCAGTCTCGGTTTAATCGTGAAAGTCATTGGTTGATTAATGGTTCATTTTTGCTAACAAAAAGTTTTTGTAAAAATTATCTGTTTGGTGTGACAAGCTTGTGATGCACCTTTGTGAACCCTTTCTTAGTGGTGCTCCCTACGTATATTTTGGTGCACCCTGGGGTGCACCGTGCACACCGGTTGAAGAGCGCTGGTCCAGATCAGCATTTGTTTATATATTTTTGTAGCATATAAGCTCAATAACTGCTTTGCTCAGATTGATTTTCTTTGCGCATATTAACTAAATACTTGTACCGCTATTTAGGGCACCGACTTGCATCGTGACTAAACAATCCAAATACTGCATTGCGACTACAAAATCGGATTCCAACGCAATCAAGCGATCCGGCAATTGCAACAATAGAAACGAACATCGCCTGCTGAAGCGTCAGAAGACGGAATGGGTTGATGTGTCCAACCTGTACACGTAAAGTCAGAAATCTTTCATGAAAGGCGTCTTTGAAAGCGTTGCTTCACAAAAGCTTTTTGTAAACATCCATTTGAAAAACGCGATGACGAAGTGGTTCTTTCCACGTCAACTGTTGACTGCTCTGCCGATGACTGATCGCATTGTTACCACAACCGATTGGTGAAGCACCGATATAATATCATATTTCAAAGTGTGTTGCAACAAAATAATGCCTATGTATTGCCTGCCTTAAAACGTCCACATAGACTTAAAGCGACTATCGCACGTAGCATGAGCACAACGTTCGGTTATGCAGAGCACGCACTGGAACAACATGGGAAAAGACTATAGTCCTTCAACCAACGAAGCTAAAGGTATGGACAAATGTTGCAGGGCTATTTTCAGTGGCAGTGGAAACAGAGAGATGCTTTGATTTGCGAAATAATTGAAATTAAATTCTACTTTAATGCAGGTTGTTGTAATGCATTCCACCTATCACTGTGTTGAGAGATGAACTTGGCAACAAAACAACACGAAAAATGTGTTTACTGCAATCGAAATGCAACCTTTTCCTAATGTCTGTGATAGGCTGGTAGCTTGTCTGCTATTATACTTGTCTTGCTTCGTGTTCCAAGTTGTAACTGATCGCAGGGACAAAAAGTGAGAAACACCAAATTAATGTGAAAACAGTCACCTGCGTTCTGTCGTTTGGATTCGCTGTAGCGTCTTATGCAATGCCAAGATGGGCAACAAACCAGCAAACCAAAGTTACATTTGGAATGCTGATGGAGTGCGATGATCAAAGGTGTCAGTGGCTTGATTCAGGTAAGCAATTAAATCTTTGTTTATGCAGTGGTAACTCAGGCAGGATGGAACGTGTTTTGACTCAAAGTAAGGAGCATTTCTGCGTTGTTCTGAACAAATGGAAACTTATACGAAATCACGGCAAACATAAAGCACTGTATAAATTTCCAAGTGTGGTAAACCATATAATGAGCGATTCAAGCACAAAGTTAGCAAAAGAAGAGTTGTTTATTGTTTAAACCAAGGGTCTCCAAACTACGGCCCGCGGGCCAAATGCAGCCCGCGACGCTATTTCATCCGGCCCGCGAAGACGTTTTGACAATAATAAAAAATATATTTGAACGAAATTGATTTGGTAGAATTTAACATATATAATTTAACATATCCTGAAGCAATCAAATTACGCAAGTTGTCCGACCCTCGAACTGTTGTGTTATAGCTTATGTGGCCCTTGGACAAAAACGTTTGGAGACCCCTGGTTGAAACAAATGTTTTTCTCTGTCGTGAAACTACCCTGTTCTTCATTTAAAATGTCATGCAATTTAATTCGTTTAAGACTTTGTTCAGCATATCTTTATTTAACAATATTTGCGTCATTCTAATGCGCAAACAAAACCAAGTTGATGAAACAAAAGTAAAAATCAAATACAAAAGACATAAATGCCTACAAACCATTGCTAATGGTGCGTCTGGGCAATATTTCAGTGGTGATTTAACTGCTAAAAAATACATCCACTAATTGCCAAGCGCAACATAATTGAACAACATGCCTATAGAGCTCGACCAGTGTTGAACGTCTGTGTTAATAGTGAGTTTTACTGACGGTTGTTTTCATTCATGCTACTGCTCCTTAAGTCAGTCCAGTGTACAAGTTAAACTATTTTACCAACTTTTCTGGTCATTAAAAGTTTTACATAAACATTCTTCTTCTTTAATGGTAAGCGCACACAATATTGTTAGAACTTAAAATGCAGTTATCATCAGTAGCGATGGCAAAAGCTTTTGACAACTAAAGTTGATATGAAAATCTTTAAACCTATTTCTTCAGCTGAGATTAGAAATTGTATTTGACGCAGATGACAGCAAGACGCAGATGATTCCTGCCTTCCTTTTCAACACCTTGTCGGTTGCATATCTTTTCTGGGCAATTATAGTTCAGCTCTATCTCTTCATTCATCTGAACAAAAATGGAGAAAAAAATAATATGAGCACAACACAAAATTTTTTTCAGCCCCTTGCCGGTAAGCAACTGAAGGTTGTTGAATTACAGTAAGCTTTTGTCAGTACTATAGTAAAACCCAAAAGTAGTGCATTTTCCACAGTCGAGATTAAAAAGCATGAACACATTAGAGAAAACAATAGTTTGCAGACATAGTGAGGACAGCTTAGTTCAATAAAATAAGCACGTTCGGTAAAAACATTTTAGTGCGTGTTTTGTTTGCTTGAAATCAGTACTCGTACACCACACTTTATTGCAGAAAAAAACTTTGTGGTATCGGTTGTAATCCTAGTAAAGATTTTTGTTCTAAACTGTTACATGAAGACAGCACTGATAAAAATGTTCGACTGTTTCATTACTGGAACTTGCCTCTAATATGTGCACCCTGTAAACGAAGCTATAGTGTAAAATAATTTTCTACGACGAACAGGGCCCCGACTAGCGGGGGAACGGGGGGGGCAATGCCCCGGGGCGGCACTTTTCGGGGGGGGAACTTTTGGTGAAAAGAAGAATAGCAAATGGTCTTTCACGAATTAACCTGAAGTTAGGTTTAGGTTTTAGATTTTGATTAAGGTTGGACCTACCATACGTCTGGCCGGGACTGTCCCGGTTTAAACGTCCGTCCCGGTTAGCAAAATGTCCCGGAATTTCACTTCAGTACAATTTTCAAAATTAACTCCAGCCTGATGATGCATTGTTATGAAATAATTCCGTCCTGAAAGGCTTGACTTTGTTTTAACCCGTGGCTTGGGGGGTGCGGCACTTTTCGACTCGCCCTAGGGCGGCACTTCCCCATATCGGGGCCCTGACGACGAATTTATACTTGAAAGAATAGATCGAAAACCGAAACCGCTCACGTTCATGTGCAGTTTGACGTAATGCAAGTGCTGCATGCACTATGGACACCAAAAACATAAACCGGACATATCTTTTCAGCTGCCTCAGGTTGTCTTGGAAATACGATCTTCACGGCAACCTACCATTCACCTCTTTATTCTTATGGATTGTCTTACATTCTTGGTTGGGTTGCTTTCGGAATTAACTGCGTAGGAATGATTCTTGCCAGTAATTGCTCCGAAACCGTAACTGGTTTTCGAAAGGAATGTGACATGGACAGAAGTGAAGAGAAAAAGAAACAATCAGAGATTTTGGTGTGATCTTTGATATTTCACTGCGAATTTGGAACAAAAAGTACGAGTGTCAATCAATTGCAGAAATACTACTGTACTTTGAAAATAAACATAACCACAGACATTTTTGTGTGTTTGTGATCTTGGCCTTCTCGCTGTTTTAACTAATAATCTTCTCATTTTTCGCCACCGGTGTTTACTTTCTCCTACTGTCTCTTTCATAACACCAGGTTTATACTTTGCGGAGAGGGAAATAGCAAAAATGAAGATAGTTGCATCGTGCTCACTACCGCTGAGTTTTTTAAATGCATCCAGTCAGCATGGGCGTCAACACAATTTTTTCCAGGTTGGAGCAACCTAGACATTCTGCTTATCCTTTTCAGATTGCTGACGATGCAACGCAAATGGCCGTTCACAAAACGCTTACCCTTTCTACGTCACAATGATAATACCTTATGTTACGGCAACAGTCACAAAAATACGCTTCGTTGGCGCAGCAATGCTTGTTTTTCACTCATGCTTCTTTTCCCGCAATATAAAATTACGTGACTTACCGCTATCAACAGCCACTGTCTCGCTGCAATACCTGCCAAGATGTCTACGTTCAACAGTCACATGTGGCAAAACGCCTACCACAGTAACTTGAAGTGAACCTTTCAAGATCTGTTGCCGTGTAATTGTTATTACCAAACTGCTCGCAAGTTTGGCAACCTGCCTCTGCAGGCGGAGTAGTGGACATGAGTGAACTGCAAAGCTCATCACTGCATGTCACAAACAGTGAAGCTTCATCACTGCATGCCACCAAAACCGGCTCTTGTGCAGTGTTTGTGTCATAGCGGCAAATGAACTGTCAATGCAAGAATTAAATCGATTAACCTTAAGCGACGGTATAATTTTACAACGCCAGGAGACGGTATAGGTACAATTGTGCCTTCATACATTTTCTAAAAAAACTGAGCTTCAGATATAGCTGAGCTAGTTTGTGTGTAGTAATTAGCATGCACAATCAATTTATACTAGGTTTTGTAAAATGATGGATTTTGCTCGTATTCAACAGGGGCGTAGCCAGCAAGTAATTTTGAAGGGACAAATTCTTCTATGATAAATTGTTTCATTTAGGTTAAAAATGTTGTTTTTACAACATGTATTTATGTTTTTTTGAGTCTTCTTCTGACTACACTACTGCATTACTATGCTTGAGTGCTACAATTTTATGCTATGCGTTTGAGACCGGCGTAAATCAGCAGTCTGTTTCCAGCAAGAGGTATTCAAATTAACCATAGGTTAAGATATGTCACAAACAGAAAATACAGAAAAGTCTGACGTGTTCAACAGTCACCTTGCACACAAGTATCCTAATGTGTCTCAACGGCCACCATAAAAATGTTAGAGCTATGTACTGATGTTGAGTTGGACGTATTTTGTCGCATTTTGATTGCTGGTGGCGCACACAGAAGTGTGCTTTGTATGGATCCTATTTGTAACTAACATTCGGCACCTAAGACAACATGCATCATTTGTAAACATGGGCGCAATCAGGTGGGGGACATGGGGGACGCGTCCCCCCACTTTTTCAGACAGTGGGATATAATATGACATGTCCCCCACATTTTCTCTTTAGGTTTCATAATATATTGGTTTCATACCAAGCTGCCCCCCACATTTTCCAACAAAATTTCGTCCAAATTGTAAATAAGTAGAAACTCAAACAAACAGATGAATAAGCGCTTCTGGTGATTATATTTTATTATCAGCCAACGTTTCGCCCCGGAATACGATCAACCTTGGTGGAATAAGTAGAAACTATCAGATGTCTTGATATTAATTGAAACAGAGCTCGCTAATTGCAATATTTCTTTCTAAATAAGACAAAACTATCATTCAAAAACGTTACTTTGTTTTTATGCATCATTTTCACACTGTATAATTGTACCTATATCGTCTCCTAGGGGCTAGAATTTTTTTTACTACACATCATCAAACAGGGTGAAAATTTTTCTGAAATTTGGCTTGGACAATCCAAAATAAAAGCAGAGAGATGTCAAGGAGCCTCAGGGCTTTATACGAGTTCTGAAAAAAGTAATCCTTGTTTAATGACAAGGAAGTTGTAGTTGTACCTAGTCCGTCATTTAAGGGTTAATAAGACTTTAGCTGCTGATGTCAGGTTTTTAAAGAATTTTTTGGGTGTTTTCTAGGGGTTAAATGCCCATTGCGACCCTCTGCGGACGCCCATGCCTGTCAGTTCTTGTGAGCAGGAAATTATATAGGAATCTCAGTGTGAAGGCAATAGCCTACTGACAATATGAATTGTAAAAGTAAATACCGGTAATTATAATTTTCTTATTGCTCAGTAGAGAATACGATCAACCTTGGTGGAATTTTGTATGCGTTGTATACAACAGTGTTACTGCTTCTGCACATAATCTGCTTTTTGTTCCATTTATTTGAAGTTTGGTCGAGACGTTTGCTAAAAACATTGGCCAACGCTTTTGTCCTTGGGTTGCATTGGGCCATAAGAACCTTTGGTGCTCGTTTCAACACGAATTATTGACATCAAATATGGTTAGTGATAAATAAATACGGATTAGATTTAAGCACGATCTTTAGTGGCAAATATCATCAAGTTGGAATACCCTGCCCAAACTCAACGTTTGTTAGGCAAGAAACAGATTGTTGCACTTTGTTTCGTGTTCGTCGTGTCAATATTGCAGTTAGATTTATAAGTGTTTTTGTTGCCGAATTAACAATTTTATATTCTTTTTCTGTTATATTGAGAGCATTGCTCTTGATTTGGTGGCGTATGTCGAATAAAACTAGTTTTTAGTTCTTACTCCGAGCTACTCTTTTACTGTTCTATTTTGTTATTCGCAGCATTGTCTAATATTGGGACACTAAGACGTGGAAGCCGTATTGAGCCTGGGTATTGTAATACAAACTGAAGGTGCTTATGCAAAAATACTAGTTCAAGGAATAGTGCGATTGTTCTTTGTGACAAAAAAGGCAGCACTTTGATAGTGTGTCAGTGATTGAAACAGCATAGGAGAGGCACAAACTCGCTGGAATAGCGGGGAATTCCCTTATTGAACTGCATTTGATGAATGACGGGTAGAGTAAACATCTTTAAACTAGTGATATTTTGCTTCTCCAGCATTTCTAATGTGTAATTAAGAAAAAGCTTCATACCAGCTTCAATACTGTAATGAAACCGTGATTCAAAATTTGTTCCAAAAAATTGTGATAAGACGTTTTCTAGCAAGAGCAAAAATTTATACCAAATGAAATTTATTTTTCACTGTCAGAGAATGAATCTTCTCATAAGATAGTTTAACAATTTCTACAAAAAGGTATATGATGAATTATTTGCTACTTTTACATTTAAAAAAAAACAGTGTCAATGCAAGATGAGGTCAGCTTTGACTCATCCGGCCTCAAAACTTTTCAAAACAAATCTCAGTTTGGATGCTTTTGTATGCATTTTGTATGCAAAGTTGTATACCCTTGTGCACTATGTCAATCATATCGTTGTCTCAAGAACGTGTCTTTGGGTGACCTGCATATCCCCTTTTTATCTTGATTAGGTCTTATCACAGTTGGCTGAGTGTGATGACTTCTTCTTTCAAGCCAGTTGTTCTAACCACTGCTTGACCGCACTAGATCTCGAGGCAGGTGTTCAGCAGCCATTCGATTGTCTCATCGTCCAGAACCGTCAGGCCGTGCAGTCCATGAGGAGGTCGGCGGGTTGGACATTGGAGGACGACATGGTCGACGGTTTGTTCTTCTGCGCCACACTCACAGGCCGCAGAGGAGGTCATACCATATTTGCACAAACAGGAGCGGAAACGCCCGATGCCCGTGCGGAGGCAGTTAAGCCTGACCCGGGCTCTTCTTGGGAGGGTCGCTCTGGGGATGGGTGTGATGACGTCATCAGAAGGCCCCCCTTTCAGCCTTGCCTCGGGCCCCCCAACCCTAAGTCCACCACCGGTTGTGAGAAATGGTTTATGCAAAGCACTAATATCTTAGTTGCTGGTTACTGTAGTTGCTTTCCCTAGGCCACTTGCAACCACCCCTATTGTTACTGTGGCGGCGCATCGCGTCACATGCCATGAGCGTGCGATCGGAAAATGCTTCAAGAATGTGGTGACGCACAAGCAACAATAGAATGAAACCGTTTGAGCGAGGAATTTCTATTGCTGCTTGATCTTTGCACTTGCGGACTGGGCGTTCCTTTCGTTGCGTATTTGAATCTCCTACGAAAAGCCGCAGCTAGACTGGTAGTGGCCAGTACGCGTGGCGGTTGATCGTTGCGGCTGTCGTGCCCGCGCATAGAAGGGGGAAAGCCTTGAATGAGGCGGAAGGGAGGTGACGGCGCATCGATTTACATGCCTAGAGGACGCAATCGGGAAGTACTTCAAAAATGCAGCTACGCACAAGCACTGGCGTAAGAGGCGGAGTGAAGGGGGTGCAAGTGCACCCCCAAAAGTTTTGATTTGGTGAAAATCCGGGCAAAATCCCTTAAAATCCTGGTAAAATCCATGGAAATGTGGGCAAAATCTCTGAAACCCTTTACAAAATCCCTGAAAATCTGAACAATCCCCTTGAAAATATGAGAAAATGGCACCCAACATGTTTTCATTTAAAAAAAATGGCGCCAAAAATCACACGAACAGCTTCTTTTTTCGGGCAAAAATCCTTCGCACCCCCAAAAATTTCCCTGCTCCTNTACCTATGCGCACAAGCAACAATAGAGNGAACCTGGTCGTTCTCTATTGTTGCTTGCCCATTGCACTAGCAGCTTGGCATTCTTTCTGTCGCGTGTTCGCATCTCCNATACGAAGTTGCAACATTACAGACTATGTAAGAGCAAAATGAAATAGCAAGCTTTACCTGTTGCAGTCGTCAGAGTCTACTTCTGCCCTGACTGTGCATGCGAGAAAGTAATGTTCCATCGTAGGCGAAAAATACTGCTATTACGACCGCATAGCTCTATTGCGATGTCTGTTGAGAAGAAGCAAGTTTGGCGCCCCATGTTCGAACCTGAGGTCTTTCGGAAGCAAATATCCTGCACTGAAGAAAGTACTTGTGACAATGTTGGGACTTTTCGGCGACCCGCGTTGATTCAGCGCCCCATAGTGGTTCGGCGCCCGAGGAATTGTGTCCCACTTGCCCACCTTGTTACGCCCCTGATTGCGACGACTGTGTACTGAATGTTTCTCTTAACAGACGATGGGTTGGTAATGAAATGTGACACAGAAGCAGGATTACTTTTGATTTTTTAAAGGGAATATCATAGTTCTTATACGTTTCTTTATTCGCTGGTACAATATACGAGAAAATATTTTTACCAATAGAATACTTCATGTCGTTTTGCGTTTTCGTAATTCCACCAACTATCATGCATGTTCGTAATAACACTGTACTTGTAGCTGATCACACTGTACAGTTCTACAGGGATGGTTGTTCCTAAAATTAGACAGATGTATGAGTTTTCAGTTCAAGCACTGGGTCACTTTGAAGAGAATGCTACAGTGTTGCAGAACAGAACAGGTGAGCTACAAGTTTTATTACAAACATGCACGATTACCGGTGATAATGCTTGTTGTCTAGTATTCCATGAAAAACCTATGTCATCCATCTCGATGTACTTAGGTTAATCTAACTGCAAGGTAGGACTTTGTAAAGCTTCTCACGAACATGTGGATTCCTGGCATGCATTTTGTAATTTTCTCTTACGATAGTAACAACAACCATAGCTTAAAATCGACTGCAAAAATTTATAATTAGCCTATAAAATACAATAAATTCGTTGAGAAAATCCAAAGCAGCATACAGTGAATGAACAGGGTTAACGATGTTCTATTAGATGAAAACTGCAACACGAGCGTGAAACATATCAATTTCACACTTTAGGTCCCGCAGAGCTAAATATTTGGCTCGCACTTAATCGGTCCTAATTCGCCAGCCGATAGAGCTNTNGAACTGTTCGAACTCTGAAAATGTGGAGTCTTGTAGTTTGCAACACAAAAGATTTTGAAGTTTGGGCTTNAAATTTTGGCGACACAACTGCGGCACGTTGAGGGTTCTTTGGATGACGCAATTGGGGCCGGAGGAATTATACTGCCAAGGCTATTAATGACGTGTTTACGTAAGGTTGCCTAGGCCAGGTTTTCCCAAACTCTTACTGGCCACGTACCCCTTCAGAATTTCGATAGATGAGCATGTACCCCTAAACATGGGCGGCGGAAGGATATTTTTCCAGCGAGGGGCCAATAGTGGATTTTCCAGGGATTGGCCTAAGCTATTTATGCAGGGAGGGGGCAAAAGTACATTTTCACCACTCGAAACTAAGAAACTACCTTTTTTGCAAAAAAGTTGATGGGAAAATGTCAAATTTTAAAATCCTGGGTGTCCTTGGATCCCCCTTCAGATGCCCATGACCTTAAAACGTCTTATGACAAAAAAGCTGAGGATGATCACAAAAACGTATTTTCCAATAGGCGTATAATGATTTTTGAAAATAATATCCACTGATATTTATTTTAATATTTCAATCTTTGAACCTGACACGAAGTCCAAGAGTACAAGCATACACTATCTGCACAACAAACAGACACAGAACGTTTCTTAATCGCGTTGTGGTAGGACCACAGGATCACGGACACTTGTTCGATAACTCGCAACACTTCGTATAACACTACATTACACTTTCTTAACATAGTTGTTTGCTAACTCGAAACACTTGGTACAACACTACATCCAGAGTAGGACACGAAATTCGCATGCTAAGAAATAGGGTCTAACTTGGCCAAGGCCTGGTTAAGTACGAATGCGTCGTGGCCTGCACACGTTTTCAAACTAGCACTGTAACGTCCGGCACTCAGTCACAAGGTAAAATTCAGTGTTCAAAGAATAAGGACGAATACCGGTAGGCCTATGAACAATCTGACTGCATCAAAGCGTGCAATCACACATTGTTGGACTTTTTGAATCGTTCAAGAAACAGGTACACATTTTTCTCAACGAGGCCTCAAAGCTAGGGATGTTACATTGAACCTGATGACTCTTAACACTCGCTCACCGGGGCAGGTAGTACAGAGCCCTGCTGCCAAAGTTATAGGCCACACGCAATCTTGTGGATGTATGCCTTCCTGAAATCACACCATAATTGTGATGAATACATGGACATTCTGTACAGAAGGAACGAAAAAACAGGCTACGTTTTGCACTGCGTTTGAACATCTAGAAAAAAAGCTCGCAGCTTGTTTACTGCATAATATTGATATCGCAGTTGTCTCTGAATATCTTTGTCATCTGAAAACTCATTATCTAAAACAATCCCCAAATATTTGTCGTGGGAAACCGATTTTACACTTTGTACACCTAGTGTTAGCAACGGAACGACCGTGCGTTTTGCGGTCTAGCCTTACACGCTATACAAACAGTTTTGCTGCAGTTAAAAACAATTTCATGTAATTCTGCATGAACCTTACTCACATGACACATCTATTATACTTTGCAACGCACGTGCACTTGGACAAAACACACAAATATCATCAGCAAACATCAAGTAGTTCAATAAGACTTCGCCAATATTACTCCCAGCTTTAATGTGGTTTGCAGTAGTTCAAGAGATAAATCATCTAAATATACAGGAAACAAATATGGACTCAATACGCCCCTATGTCTAACCCCATTAGTAGCACGAAACGGTTCGGACAAATTCATATGTATAAATAATTTGAAATGAATAATGTATAAACATATTTATCCTCTTCTATTGCTAATCTCAAATGTACCCCTTAAGATGGGCAAATGTACCCCTAAGGGTATGTGCACCCCAGTTTTGGGAACTCCTAGGCATACAATGTAGTGCAAGTGTTTTCTTCGATGTATCGATTCGCATTGTCGAGTCCCAACCGATATTGTCGTACGGACTGAAACCTAGGTATTTTCTATTTCTACAACCTAGACAACTTTAAGCTTTCCTAATGGGCACAAATCGTACACACGTTGCAACAAACTTTGCATTAATCACATGATTGAATAGCTGCCTTAATTTTTTGAATGAATTTTTCTGATGGCATATTTTCAGGTGTAATTTCGGCCTCGCGTGTTGTCATCAATCACTTTGCTTCAAAGTAGCATTCATTTTGTTGTGTATCTGTCGTTAGTTAGAGTTGCCGTGATCTATTCTTGAGATTAATTTTGTTTTGAAGGCAATCAATCGCCCTAATTCGCCTTTTCAATGGTTATTCGCTTTGTGTTTTGTTGCAACCTCTCCGGTGGTGTTGCGTTGATTTTGTGATTTCACCACGAACGGGATGTGCGTGAAGAATAACACCATAATATATGTAGCGCGAGCAAGCATTGCCCCGCATCTCCACCACATTGTGTTGCCATCGGAAATCTCGAGCGGCATG
>JGI24159J19872_10005394_pt1 | contig 16537 bp, 12 predicted proteins | sample Ectturendosymbi4_FD_19872 | JGI IMG/M metagenome (IMG submission 19872) | reverse complement strand
TGTTGGATTGTCTGAGAATGTCAGATCTGTTGCTGCAGCCATCAATCACGCCGTCCTCATTGATCGCCAAAAAAGGTGCGTTGTTATTAAAGAAACAAAAGTTAACCGAATTTGTTGTTTAACTTGGAAACGTAGTCTGAAGAGCGTGGCTTTCCCGTCCTCTACCACTTTTAAAAAGCTTTCTGTGTGTGGTAAACTTATTAATAAACTGCATAAGAACAAACCTGAAGAGAAATAACTGAAGATAAATCCAAGCAACACTCACCAACCGCTCATTAAGCGCTTGGGAAGGAACGAAGACGCGTTGCAATTAATGACGTGGACGGCACGTCCGCAGCATGCTCAATCTGCAAAGTAATGATTACTCTATAAATGGGACATTCGTAATAGGAACGTCGGAGACAAAATACCCGCCCCAGTCACTGTAGCCCACAACAAAGAAAAACTTATTTTTTTTCATTTATTTGTTTGGTTTAGACGCATGGTCCATATCACTGGGGTTATTCAAAGAACACAAGGGTGCAAAAATGCTTAGACACAACACATCGCAAGGCTGGTGTTAGGTGATACACGCAGACAACACTGGAGATGAACAGACACTGAAGCAAAGCACCAGTACTATTGCATTAAGTCATTCTCATACAGAAGCAATACATACTGGGGAAAAATGGAGATTTGTAAAAGGCATCAGACAATTGAACTGAGCCGATAAAAAGTTGGAATGAAAATGCACATCGTTGAACAAAAGCACACAAGTCGTTTCTTACCAAGGCATCAAAATGTTTTGACGAAATAGGTAACTCGATGTGGGCGAACACATCATTCTTAGGGGTGTAAAGCAAATACGATAGGCGATATAACAACGCGGTTGCGCTTATTACCACCAGAGTGTGCCTGCTTCTTAACAGTTTAATGTCCAGATTCCTTTGGCTGAAAAGAACGTACTTTTTAACTCATTTTTTCGAAAAGCTGCTAGTTTGTGGAATGCATTGCCCATTGTTGTCAAATCTTCCGCTGGTCTTTGATCCTTTGAATTATGTCGAGAAACTTTCTGCTGTGGCTCAAAACGTAACTGCTGGCATCTTCATGGCAGCAATCCCCGTAGTACGTCGTTACGCTGTAGACTGCGCTTGGGTCACAGTGTCCTAAACGCGAACAAGCGCGCTTATCGTTTGTGTTCATGTGGTAGTAAAGAAACAGAAGAGCATCTACTCCTTAACTGTACTCTTCACTCTGCGCTCCGCGTTAACCTAAAGCAGTCTGTGAAACCAATTTTACTGAAAGAAGGTCTGCAAGATTTATTGTCAAGTGTGTTACACGATCATTCAAGACTGTTGCAACTTCTACTATTTGGACATCCTTCGCTTGAACTTTAACCCACAACTAATATATCAAATGCTGTCTCTAAATATCTTGAATGCACTAACCGCTTTACCCCTCCATAACACCTTGGACTTCTCTATTATAATAACTCCTTTGTCATTCTGTAAGTAATTCTCCATTCACAATTTTTCCTCGTATAGTTTGTTGCATGCTTGCAGTTTACCAAGCCTCTATTCGTGCTTGCAATCTTTTGTTAGTTGTTTGTCATTTGTTTGCCATCTTTCGTTAACAGTTCGTCGTGAATTGGTTCGCTCGACATGACGCGGCGAAGAGTATATTCAGGCTCCGGCCTGCCGCTCGTCGTCGTTAAATTAAAATGATTTCAGACTGTGCATACTTGAATTACAGTTGACAGGCATGCATTGCCACACATTAGGCACAAAACAGGATGTTTTAACTGCTGTAGAGCACTGAGCAATGGTGCCTTGGAGTTTTTGCCGCACAATGAAGTGTTTTCACTTGTCTCTGAATGTCATGTCATCCTTTATTGAGGCATGAAGGAATGCACCAAGATATTAGACTTTTTCAGCAAGCTTCACACATACGCCATTCAGGTAAACAATTGGTGGAACATACTGTGTATATTTTTAGGTGAAAAACTACACTGTCTGTCTTCAACAATCACAAACAAGTTCACGTTCAGTAGCATAATCACAACAAATATTCAGAGGGCAGGTGCTGAAGACCGATTGTGCTCGGACTAAACACACATATCATCAGCAAACATCAGGTGGCTCAAACCACCACAGTTACATCCCAATCTGGCCGAGTCCAACAGAACTGAAAATTCGCAAAGGTAGATAGAGAATATATATGTACTGAGAACTAATATTTGTTTCGCCCCGTTGGTTACAGCGAAGAGGCTTGAAAGACAAGTGCTCCACTTCGTTTGCATGGTCTGGTTCCTGTAGCAACTTACCAGCAGTTTTCTATGCACATAGGTACATTGGTACATGGCGCGTAATAAATTTTGCAAGCAATATATTGTGGTTGGTTCGTCAAACGCCATAGGAAACGAAAAAATGCACCCAGATCAGCGCCATTTTCTGGCTTAAAACCAAGCTGATTGTCAGTGGTGACAAGAAGTGGTGAAAATACACGATGAAATATAATGCTCAAATAGTTCGGAGATACTCGTTGCGATGGAAACAGGTCGGAAATTGCCACCATCACTTATATTTCACCATTCTTATTTTGGAAGTAGGTAAAATGACAATTTTCATAACATTGTTGAGGAAGTTTTCATGCATTAAACGCACATTGAAAAGAGTACTGAGACGAAAACACAGACTGCAATCAGCGCAGGTAATGTGCTCAACCAAAATTACATCTTTACCCGCAACCTGGTTTTGGGGGTTTTGTGGATTAGGCCTGCAAGCTTATCACTGTGGCACATACGATTGTTTACATTAAAGTTTGCATGTTGTTCAGTGTTGTTCAGTTTTTGGAGTTTTCAACATTGTTGTTTTTTTAGTGAATTCAAAAATGCTTTAAATATTTTCTATGGCTGCTTTTTGTGTTTTTTCTTTTCTATGTGCGTCCTTTTACATTTAAGCATGCTTAGGAACTAGTACTGGTTGCGCGGTGGAGTTGGGAGTCCAGACGTATTCTGCAGGTTTGTTTCCCTTTGCTTAGCCTTAAACAGTCACGCTATCACGCCGCAAAAATCAGTATTAATGCCTACCAAGCTTGAATTGCAAGTTCGTGTGTACTGCTGGAGAGACCGGAAGATTTACCTTCCTTCAATTCAAAACGTGCTGATCCTTTCGGTGCAACCAGTTTTGACAAGCGGATTACAGAAAAACCCAGGCTTGTCCACGGGACGCCTTTTTTCTGTCCCATCCTATGGTAACTTGCAACTGTCCTATCCCATGAGATTCCCACAAAACTGGTAATACGAAGTACGTTATATCATGTACATGTCTAATATCTATCCTTTACATATCCACGGCTAAAACACCCCGGGACTTTCAATTAGCTTGGGCGATGATAATAGGGTGACCCTTTTTTCGGTAGTTTTTTTGGATCTCTCATGATTCCGCCGCGACATTGAATATGTACATGTAATACTTACTGTGCTGTGAGCATATAATAATGGTATTCAGGTTAAAAAATTCCTGCTATGACGTGAAATTAATAATGAAGGGAGATGGACAAATTTTAAGTCCACTAATCTTTGGAATCCCTTCCTCGTCGACAAGTCTGGGAAAACCACCTCGTTATAATATCTACTTCGCTTTCATTAATTGTACCCGTACAACAAACGTTACAAGTTGAAGAAATTTTCTGAACAGGGGAAGCATTTTACTTGACAACAGCAGCACGTAAGGGCCAGCAGACTGCTCGCAAAACACATAACTAAAAGAAAATTTTGCGTTATCTCTCAAAAAAGTAAGTGCATTTTTAATTCGCTCAAAAGTAAGTGCAAAACCTGGAGTACACATGTCGTGGTTGCCTGCAATTAAAAATACAAGCAATAAGTTGTTTTTGACTGGCAAGCAAAACGGACATACACACAAGCTCCTTACAATTACAAGAGGTTCCTCTGCCCCATTACAACAACACCTGCCAACAGCATCTAGCTCGTTTTAAAGCAGCAAGTGAGTATAACGTAATTAGGCAACACTTCAGTTTCTATAAATAAGGGTGGGTAACCTATTTGCTATCACGATCGGCATCAGTTGTGGATTGTCGCTGGCGGGTGGGAAGCAACATTTAAATTTATTCTGAAATTCTACCTTTATCTAACTACGAAGGATAGAGGTTTGCTCTGACATACTATCAAGGTACCTGCTAATCATGGAGATTCGTTTTGACGCGATTTTGTATTCTAAATAGGGTAACGAAAATTCTGATGCGGGCATATCAAATGGTCCCGCAGGTTGCAGGTTTCCCACCCCTGCTTTAAATGAAGCTAATCACGCTGCAATGCTGGGACCTGCAACCTTTTCTGAATGGCCTCTGGCGTCTTGTTGAAGCTGTGGTTGGGTGCCGATCCAAAACAACCGACGTCTAGAGACTTGTACGATTCGTTGTTTGGTCTATTCTACTCTGTATTTTTATTGAACGTTTAGTTGGTATGCTTCGAAAATCCTCAGACTTGTTTCGCAGAGAACCTGGGAGTGCTGATGCGCAATCTTCCCACAGCACAACCAGCAGCAGTACCAACTTCAAAATGGTGCCGTACTACCCGAAGAAAAAAAGAGAAGAAGATGTCCTATTTGTAATGAAGCACAAAATGTTGAAGGAAAAGCTAAACGAAAGCTGCAAACATCTGTGTAGCTTTGCTGGCTCTAAAATTCCGTTGCAAATTAAACCTGTGGGACGGCAGGTGGGCAAGAGGTTATTGTTTGGTGTATACTTTAGTAGAATAAACTGCAAAAGTGTACCTTGGGTTTGATTCATTTTGCAAGCGGTTCAAGTACAAATGACCCATAAAGGGTTTGAGAACGGTGTCGATGCTTCGTTTGTTGTAGTCCTGGATCTATATGCAGAAGTGATGTCGAGTTAATACCTTCAGGCGATCTGTTTTGTATTAAGAAATCCCGTCCCATCTTCCTTAAGAAATGTGTTGAGTGCTTGGAACGCTTCCTAGACAATCTGGCTGATGAAAGAATTGAAATGACTGAAGACATTGCTGCAACGTTTGCTGCTTCAAAACCGCAATGGTTTTTAGATCTTCGAAAAGCAAAAGCAGCCAGCATGTCACTGACGTAAGTGAATGTGATTTTATTCAAGGAATGTGATTTTTAGGGAATATGAAGATGAAACACTTTGGTGCTGGAGCAAGGCTCAGAAGAGTGATGCACACTTACCTGTTAAGAGTTGTTAGCCGCTTTCAATAATTGTTATGATTAGGGAAACCAAAAGTCAATGTTTCTGCCTTTTCTAAAGTTTGTCAAACGCCCACAAACTAGATTTCACGCTCGTACCATGAAGTAATCCAAAGTTATTAGGTCAAAAAAAAGTCAAAATTTATCGTTGGGTTGAAGTTTTCTTGTAGCACAGTTATTTCTCTTTGTCGAATATTTTATTGAAACTACAACAACAGATATTGATACACTTTTGCAAGTTTAGTTGCAATTCTATAATAATAATAATGGGTTTTCTGCGATTTCTGACGTAATAATATTGTTTTACCTACTACTGGACGTTTGAATATTGTGTGGGATATAGGCGTGGTAAGGCAAGAAATGTGGTATTACAAACTTGGCTTGGTAATTGCTGAACCCATCACGCATGTGTTCTAACTTCATAATGTTCTCAGATTTGACTCTACTGTAGTTTATATATCATCCCCAAAGTTAAACAACCAAATTTGTTTAAATTTCGAAGCATAGAGTGCATGAATATCCTCAATACCTATGGCTAAATTATTTTGCAGTTGCAAACACAGAAAATTGATAGGTCAAAATAAAGTCAAGATTTATAAATTATAAAGTCAAGATTTTAACTTTTTAGGTCAAAAAATTGGTTGCCGGTGTTATAATTAAATTTACAATGGTTGCTTTTGTTTTGCAGAATGTGATGTGCTGACATTAATAAACATATGGTTGGAATATTGCATAGTAATTTCATCTTTAAGATAAATTTGGTTTTAAGAATGGTGGATCAAATTTTACTTGCAGTGGATTCCTGAAGCACATATTTTGCAGTGATGAGTTGCAATGCTGACACACATGTAACCTTAGTTTATGACGCAATCTACTTGTTGGCTTACGTTGTGTTTGTCAAAATGATGACGATTTAGTGATAACGTCGCATAACGATTTAGTGAAGCAAGTTTATGGTATCATTGTTACTAACTTTTCATCAGCAACAGAACTGTGAAACTGAATGCGAGATGTATTGCTTGTAATATTTCCGTGCTTTAGTTCCTTGCAGGGTTGTGAGTCATAGCAGTTGTAGATAACCGCATCGGTGTTGTTTTGCTGTTCAGGGTTCAAGGTAACTATATCGTGATTAAAGGTTTGTCGAGGGATGTAATGGAATGCGTGGCCATCTTTAAGCAGAACCTTACAAAAAAAAGCAATTCTAAACAGAAACCCTGTTCCAGAGACTTGTGCAGGTCAGATTGTTAAATTGATTTCTTGTGCTGATATATTGTTTTGCGTGTCCTGTACACGAGCTCGTGGATTAGTTGAATCTGCACCGTGTAACATGACGATTCTTTTATCACATGATTTCACAACAATTACTGGCTCTAGCTTTGCAGCCGGCTGTTTGAGGAATCTCCTGCCTGGTTCTGCTCCCATCTTCTCGCAATGATTCAAGCTTGTACTTATCATTCACACTTACTGCACATGATTTCACGTTACTTTACGAGAACACTGTGTCAAATTGACGAAATTTCCTCATTAGGACCACTCATTTGTGCATATTGGCTATGGAAACTGCTTGAGGTGATCTGTAAAGACTTAAAGTCAAGCAATCGCCACTTGGCGACGCCACATGCTCCGGGTGTTTCTTTAACTCGCCAAACATTTTACACTGCATTTAATTCTGAAGGGATGTGTAAGTGGACAACTTTTAGCAGTGGTTGCATGCCCTGCTTTAAATGTTCTGGTGCAAAATACGTGCGCCTGATTTTTTACCGCTCTGAGCAGAATTCTGATCAACTGCGATGTGATCAAACGTCTAAATGCAAAGTTTGCCGGTAAAGTGGAACTGGAATGTAATTTAGAAACCGAAGTGGTGGAATTTAAAGGTGAAGATCTTTATATAGAAGCTGCTGAAGATGAAATACTACGCATGGTGAGCTTGTGTCTCAGGGTGTAAATCATGGCGGATGTTGTTACATGAAAGAGAATCTTCCATTTATCGCATTATTATCAGCCTAGACCTGTTTTGTGGAAATGGTTGTAGTAATTGCTATGCACTGAAGATGATAACAGTTGTTATCGAAACGTTTGCAAGATGTCAGTTGTATCGTTTGCTTTGGCCGTGGTATTTATTATATGGTTGTAGTAAAGTATTAACATTGGTTTCATCCAACCTTACTACTGCATCGTCAGATTAGCATCAAAACCTAACTCCTAACTCATCGGCTTACAACTGTTTAACATTTTTTGGCGACCTGCCATAGGAGTAATTGAAAATATCTTGTGTCCTATTCATTGTACGGATTGGTTACGTTTTCGTATTCCTGAAAGGGTGATCAACACTTTGTACGACTTAAATGAATTTGACTATCATGAAAACCTTGATTAAACTACGTTTCGTTTCACCCAACCTCAAAGCTGTACGTAGTTTTGCTTAACGTCAGGATTAAGAAAGAATACCACGCAAAATATATCCACATCATTCAGTGGCGAATCAAGCCTGGAAAAAAGGGGTCTGTCGCGGAAGGGCAGCTTTTGATATCACTTTTCAGCATGAAACCACATTTTCTCATAGGACTGCAAACCGACCGATGAATTTTGCGATGTTGCCAAAGTATCATATCGGCAAAATTCTGCCGATATACAGCATATGGGCAATACTTGCTCATTAAAGCCGCTGCGCTACTTTTCTGCAGGAGGGTTCGGAAACCCAACTTCCTACTTCGTCTCTGAATTAACGCGAATTATCTGTACTGTTGCTTATGACGCAAAACCCTCCGACTGCATCACGTAGTGCGTAGTACAGAACGTTGTGCAACCGCCCCAGTAAACCAGTCTATGACGTAACATTTGCTCTGTGGTTTTTGCGCGTTAAGCAGATGGTTGCCTTCGAACAAACCAGGGTAGCCGAGGCGCCGTGGTGATTGACTATACTAGGAACACAGGTTTGTGCAGAATTCGATGTTATACGCTTTTTCATCGCACTGAAGTATTGTCTTTCAACTGTAGTTTGAGTGTTGCAAAGTATCGGCATTGGTTATATAACCAATATGAAGAACAAAAACATCGGTATCGGCCCAAAAAAGCCTTATCGATCGAGCTCTACCTATAAAACCCAATCAAACTTGGCTAGTAGCCTAGCGCAACTGACCATTTAGAATAGATAGTGTTGGTCAAAACACACTAGGAATGATTTCCAAGTTATCATTGCCTTTGGTCACAGCGCATTTATTACATCACGATCACAATCGCTGTTTGTTCCAATAAGAACATAGTGCTGAAAAGATACTTAGCTTGTCGAAGAATCAGTAAATGTCAGCTAAACAGCAATGAGACCTGTTTATCTATACGTTCAATAACTTATAAATTCCATGCTGACAATCAGCTCCACAAGTGTATCTGTGGAGCGCTGTCTATCAAGATGGCAGTATTACAAATATAGCCTACTCGCGAAATCACTGCGGAGAAGAACGATTGGGTTGCAATTGTTCTGATGATTTTACATCGTCATGTAAAAATGTATTACTCGAAATCAATATAGGACTTCTTGCGGAGCAAATAACATCTTTAACTGTTCAATTCTAAAAAGGTTATTGTTGAAACATAAACGCTTGATTAATATTTTTTTCAAATAATGCGGCCAAAATTTCCGAGGCTAGCTGTCGCGCCTTTCAATATTAGAAATTTCCTCGTATAAATATAGCTTTCACCCGGGCAGAGTTTCATTTTAGCTGGGTTTACACTTTCTCTGCCATGCCCAGTACCGCAAGGAACTGAGCAAACCACGATAGATACCGGTTGCGACCCAGCACCCCCGCGCAACTGTGTTGATCATCCAGCAGACTGCAATCTTTTCAAAAAAATATAACCTTATTAAATTCGCTATAATTCGGCCATCAACTTTAACCCATGATAGAAATTTATGAAACGGTCGAGGGGCGCCCGGTGAGACAACCTGTTCAAAACAGTTCTTTTTCGGTGTCCCAGCGCCTTACACAAGTTTAATGTTTGCGCCAGTAAACTCTATCAATGGAACGGAAGCGAATCCGCATTACTTGATGTGGCCCTGAAGAAGACCTAACCTCAAAATAAATCTTACTTAATTTTGTCATAACCTAGTAGGTGTAAGCAGCAGATAAAATTCAGGCTGAAACTGCAAAACAAAACGCTGGCGATTGGAAACTGTGTCCTCTCGACAGGAAGCGAAATATTACAAAACTCTTGGTGTGCATGGCAGTGTACGAACTTCGGACAGCTTTGCTTGCGTTGGAGCTGGCATAGCCAGAGGAGGAAATTCTAGAACAGGTGCGTTCGACGCAATATCAATTTAGACTAACTGGACATAGAGTGTTCAAAAACATGGATTGTTTCATGTCATTGCGCAGGCGCTATTTACACAAGACAGGGACGTTGTTGTTTCGTAATAATACGATACAATGTTGGTATGAAAATGCCATTGCTTGTTCCAAACCACCCGCAGTAGAGACCTGCAGTGACAGTGTTTGCTGTTTCATCGGCTTTAATGCTAAGTACCTGCGGTACAAAGGGGCCTGTCATGACAGCCAAACAGACCCCCTAGATGCGCCACTGACGTCATTGTATCATCGGAGAGAGGCTGCGTTTTCAAAGTGACACGTTATTTATATACACCAAAACTAAGGACGTACGCGCAGCCGCAGTTCACAGGCATATTCAAATAAAGCACAAGGATTGCAGAAACGCTTTCGTGAAGAAGCCACAAAACGCAACTGCTGTCGCCAACCATGTTTGGTTATTTCGAAAATCAGATTAACTTCTCCAAATACATGTGAACGCGGCGCGTCACGACATCATCACATTGCGTGAAGCGCGCGTCATCTCCCCCTAAAAAGCGCCCAAAGCCGCCCGAAAGAAGATACGGAATGGGGCAGACCACGCGCAAGTGGCGTTGATGCTTCAACCGCTGAAAAAAAATGGAGGCCGAGTATGAACGAACACAGAAGTAGCGGAAACATCCGCGAGTCTACACAAATAGCCAAAAACACAGAGATTTTGTAACAGAGATGTGTGACTTTGTCGATGGTGGTAACGATAACATCTTTTGTATCGTGGATGCCTGTGTCAGTGGCATCTTTCCTATCATCCAAACCCTTTTCAGCAATGCCCTCCAAACAGTGTTCTCTCTAAGAAAATTTTACGCTGAGCAAATTTTTTAGTGAGCATGCAATTGCGCGACCATGTGGACACGCAACTAGTGAAGCGTTTTAAGCGATGAAAGGGCAGTGTGACAAATATCTGATATTACATTTGGAATGTTGTAAGCTATTTCTTTTCGCTGAGACATTTCGGTCATTTGTCCCATAATAGTATTGAAACTCGCCCTAGCAATATGCATTGCTCCATATTTTCAGGCATTGTGTCCCAATCGACTAATTTTTTTCGGTCATTTAAAACAAACTTTCGGTTTATGACCGAAAAAACAGGTTGCAAGTGCGCGAGAATACAAATGTCACTGCGCAAATTGTCTGGTGGTACTGCACAGTTGTGCATCTTACAGGGAACATTCCCTCCAAACCAGGAGTCACCAACCTTTTTTAAACTGAGAGCTACTTACTGGTACAGATTCATGCAAAGGGCTACCAAGTACCAGTTTGATACGCAGACTTCTGAAATAAAGATTTGCTTAATCTGTTTTCAATTATGTTATCATTAATAAAAACAATGTGAAGACATTTTTTGTCAATCAGTGTGCTGAATGGCCGTTACGATCTGGTTCGTAGAACAGTTTTGTAGCTGTGTTTAGTGGAGGGGTTGTAATTGTGCTCAATTTTTGTAATCTTGAGTTATGATCTTGGCAACAGTACGTAATTTTTCTTGTTTCATATGTCGACTTTTGCGCAGGATTGACGATGTGTAACTCATGAAATTAATTTCCTTACGCAATAAATTGCGATTGATTCGCTCGGTGTGGGTCACTGCTGTGGCTTTACAATTAGTGTGAAGACACTGATCATGTTTATGCTATTGTCAGAACAGGGCCGCGGGCGTAGCACGTGGTCCGTGCGGGCGACCTAGTGCCCGCGGGCACCATGTTGGTGACTCCTGCTCCAAACCATGAATACCAACACCTACGTCACTGAAAGTGTCACTGTTGTTCCATCGGAATAACGTTAGATCATTGGCAAAAACACAAAGGCTTAATGGCGAAATCAATTGGTACGCTTGTAACGTCAAAGCTCCTCAGTAAGGTTGGTCAGGGAAGGGAGTCTTTGGCGAGAACTTCCACACTGCATTCCTCCTGAGGTCAGTTGACAGACGGTAAAGAATCGCGGCTGAGAGCGAGCATATGAGCAATCTTTTGCAAATTGTAAATGTGAAGAGAATAAACGGAGGTGTTGTCACTTGTAAGATTCGATTCGATAAGATAAGATATGTAGGCTTAGGAGGCTGACACGGGGCAGATGAAGTTCATTATAGACAATCAGGTGACGTTTGCAGTTTGTTCTGACAGTAGTCTCTGGTTTTGCAGAGCAAGCAGGCGGGTTCTTTGCTGTTGACGTAACAATTGGCTAACAAAGTTCAACTTAAACGCTGAAACGACAAACATGCGCTAGGCCTGTTCACAGCAGAATCCGGTTACGGCTTACGATCCGGCTTATGGCTAACGGCAGTCATCCCACATGCAGCAAGAACACCAACACCGGCAATCCAGCTTACTTTAAACAATTTTAAGTAAGCCGGAAGCCAGTCGAAACCGAAACCAAAAAAAAATGAAACAATTTTAAGTAAGGCGGAAGCCGGTCGAAACCAAGAAAATTCACCCGGATACGGCTAACGGAGCTTGTGTGAAGACTGCCGTTGGCCATAAGCCGGATCGTAAGCCGTAACCGGATTCTGTGTGAAGCCGCCATTAGTCTGCTCTGTAAGCCTCGCGACAACGTCGGGATTTGGCGTTCAGTTGCGTTGAAGTTAACCTTCAACCGATGCCGGAAGGAGTTCAGACGCAAAGACACAGCGGTTGCAAAATGATCAAACTCGAAATGGATCGTCACTTTTGCAAACAGGCATGCAATCAACGAAGTCACATGGAAGCGTTTAGAATGAGCTAAAGTGATATTCCAAAAATCCTGCGGTCGCGGGAGAAATGTTAAACAGTTGTAATCCGGTGTTTTATGAATTAAGCATTGATGCTAACCTGATGTTGTACCAATACAGTAAGGTTAGATGAAACCAAATTTTATTGCAAACCGACTTTACTCATTGTTTTTCCTCTGCGACGTGTTTTGTGGCTTGCTCATATTGTCCAATTTGACGAAAAAGCAGTCTACTCCATGAAGCTTTCCAACTGTCATGGAAACTTAGCATTTTTGTAAGTTAAATTTTCTGCAAATTATTTTGTTAGATTTTTTATCAGCTTTTATGAACATCAAGATTCCTTCCGTAGCGTTAGACATGGGTTTACCTTACCACCGCCTTCGGTGTCAGCGACCCAAACTGCATTACGCTTGGCAAATGATGTCATAGCATCAACATCAGGCCGTAGGTTTGTGTTATCTTTGGGTGTGGATGCGACCCGCCATTAATGACCAGTTAATGGGCGCTTATGCGGGGTGCATGTTGGCGGATGAATATGCCAATTACGTATCTTGTGCGCGAAAGCGAGAAACCCGTTTATTCTGCAACGAGCGGAAAATACCCATTGTATATCATTCAGCGTCGAGAAATCACAGAATGCAATCATTCTTCTTTTGCAGAGTTTGATTGAGCGCCCCCCGGAGATGACGGAGCTCAAAATGGATTTTCTCGAACACGTTTTAACGCGGAAGGCTTGTAAATCAGAAAAGTTGATATACGAAGCATTTTCTGAAAATGAAGTGAAAGGTAATGATGTTGTCAAGCCGTAACACTGCGAGACTTACGTGTTGCTGTAAATTTACACAAGCAGTGAAAAAGCTCTCAATTTTGAATTGCAAGCCGCGCTGTGTTTCTTTGAAAAGCAGCAGCATAGGATACTTGTTTTAGTTGTACTACATAGCGATCGGAAAGCCCGAGCGGCATGTGCGCAAAGCTTCGCACTGTGGCAGCAAGCAACAATAGAGATCATGCGCCGCAATCACTCTATTATTGCTTGTTCGTGCCACATATACAGTATATGGGTGTTGTTCTTCGCGCACATTCCATTCGTGGTGAACCGCGCATTCAGCGCAACGCCAGCGAAGTGGTTGCAACACTACTGTCGAAAAAAGATCGCTCTTGCTCCTGAGATTATTCTTCCACCGCCGTTTCATTCCTCTTGCAAACCGACTGTAAATTACCAGTTTAGTTTGGATTGCTGAGCGTTGCAATACAATATAAAATATCTTCGTAGCATCCGTCATAACGTTTCAAATAAATTCAGGGGCTCTCGTTCTGCGAGACGATCACGTGATATTGGTGGCAGCTGACGGAAAAGATTTCACGCAAGGTTGTCGTTTGTTGGAAAACATAATACACATGAACCTTGTTTCCATTCCATCTACCTCGATACCGGATTTGCAACGACAGTCGCTGCGAGATTTGGTGGCAGAACTTTCAGAGTTCAAGGACATGATCGTCAAGGAAAAGGTTTGTTGCGTTCATCCCTAACGCATCGTCGTAACTTTGCGTATAGCTCAGTGGCAGAGCGTCCGCCTCTCAATTGAAAGGCTGGGTGTCCACGACCACTGAGTGAATAGCCGTAGCGCTCCTTGGGCAAGAGCGTTCCCCTCAACCGTTTCGGCTAGAAGCAAAATTCAGGCTTCGGCCTGCCGCTAATTGCCGTCACCAAAGTCAAATTAAAAAAAAAAAAACTTCGCGTAGATGTATCGCTGTATATGTGGGTTCTATGCAGGGCATTGATGTTTTGACGTACACAGACCCATTATAATTGTCAGGCAATGCCTCGGGTGTGAAACAATGGGCTTTTGTTGTGTAAAGAATTTTTCAAAAAGTTGCTTGTTTTGGGCTTTATCTATCACCATGGTAAACATGGCTCGCTAGAGACAACGCNAACAATGCTTGAAGCTGGCGCTCTTCTGTCTCAAGGTGATTGAAAAATTATTGTGGGGCTGTGTCNTAAAACAACCACTGCGAAATGAACTGCACCTACAAATTGGATATGTCTGTTGAGTTGTCATGTATGTATTTTTGTCACTCACGCTCGGATGAAACGAGCAAGGACCTGTTGTCGACTTGTTGGACGTATTTGCAGGAAAATTTCCTCTGGGTTGTCGGACTGATCGAAGAAGACGTGGATCGAACCACGACTCTGTTGAAAAACTTTTTCAAGCATTCGGAAAGCACCACACTCAGCTATCCGTGCAATCCTGACGTTGCCGAACACGTGGCCAAGTTTTCCGCCAGTGACGATCAGTTTCCATCGTCGGTTAATGTCGATATTGCGAGCTTTGGAGTTCAGTTATGTGGACCAATTCATGAGACGGAAAAAGGTGTGCCGGCGTTTTTGTCGTAGATTGTTCTGGTGCTCAAAAGACATATGGCGGGGATTATGCAGGTTTTTTTCAACATTTGCAGCAACTCAATTTCTTCTCGAATTCCACAACCGAACACATATTTTCTGAATAAAACTTTTCTGAATGAAGCCATAATTTGTCTCTCATTAATTTTGCTTCAAAATTGAGATAGTTGCTCTGAAACAAAGGTGTCTGGGCGGCTTTCTGTAACATATGCACCACAATTTGTTCTTGCAGCTTTGCAATACCTCAGCCTTAAGGATTTTCAAAAAAAATCCTTGACTGTATCTGAGGTCGGTTTGGCGAGGCACGTGACGTCAGACGCTTGGAAATCGTTCGTCAGTGTTCTTGAAAGCAAAGTGCGCTGCTCTGTGTCCGTTCGTGAGGTTTGTGTCTTCGTTTAACGATTCTTGTTGCAGTCAATCGCATTGCTGTGCGTTCTGTCGCGCCACTTCTTATTTTCAGCTGTGAATTGACGTTTATTGCTTCCTTCCCCGCATGTCAATTTGAATGTATAGTGCATCTGCTGATCGTACATTTGGACGATGCGCGTCTGGCTGCGACCACTAACGCGCAGAAAAGCGCTCTATCTGTTTCTAATGTTTCAAGGACTAAAATTTTGCGCAAGCGAACGAGCCTCACGAACGACTTATAGTGAAACTCCGCGATCAAGCGTCAAAAAAGCTTTCACAAAGTGTTCACGTGACTGAGTATGTTGTGAAAACCTTCACCCGGCGTTGTTGACGCTTTGCCTGTCAGCATTCTTAATTCAGACAAATTTGTTTATCAGGAAAAACTCTATGTAAGCCCACTCGTAACTTAATCACGATCTGATACTTTCTTTTTGCTGACGTATGCACCAAATCGGACAACGTGAGGCCGCATTTTATCTTTCACGTGAAATGTTGGTGTGCTTATCCTGCTTTTAATTCCAGCTGCGTGATGCGACCGGCAAGTTGATCCGGTGCCCTCTTGAATTGTGCGAAAAACTACACACCTGATAACATCGGTGTGTTTGATTGCTTCCCCGCGTCATAAATAGACACAAATGCAGCACGTTTGGGGAAAGCCGTTTCACCTGGCTGGCTTCACTCAAACGACGAATGATCTGAACACACAAGTAACATCCGAATTACGTTTGCAACATTCCGCCATAGCAGTTAATGAAATCTGACGTTATTCCTGTCAATTACCACCTCCGCGTTCAAATCAAGCTGTTGCGTCGTCGGATGACTGTTCGGTTGTCATGATGACGTCACAGCAAGTAAAGATCATTGTTGGTCACCTTGTGCCGTATGTGCAAAAGGTTTTGAAGCTCTCCCTGCACCATCATGGTTTTGAATTAGTCGTTACAGGGAGCTTTATTCAGACGTACGTTTGCATATTGTCGTTTTACACTACAGCACAAGCAGTGCCGTGGCAAGGCAGCCCCGTACCCCCCGGTCGGGGGGGCCCCGACCATTCGTAGGGTCCCCACAATATATATTGTATTCGTAAGTTAGAGCCGTCTCTCTACCCTTGACTTACTCTTTTGGTTTTTGCCCTCAATGCAGAGCCGGTAGATTAAGCATGTAATATCATCATTCGTTAATTTCGAAAAAGAATTGCGGACGTTCGGACACTATGCAGTATTTTGTAAAGTTGTGGTTACGTCAGAACAAGGCCAATTGTTAATAAAGTCTTGACCTTCGCCACTCAACTTCGATGGCTTCGCTCTTGTGCGTTGAAATTCTCGGGAAAATTTACGTCATATGAATGTGCTGTGCCTGTGGAGTGTTGTGCAATCGCTTTGTAGTTGCGTACAGATAGAGAGACTAGGTTTCTAGTTCAACGTTAAAAAAGTTTTCGTGAAAGCTGCTTAAG
>JGI24159J19872_10005392_pt1 | contig 16538 bp, 9 predicted proteins | sample Ectturendosymbi4_FD_19872 | JGI IMG/M metagenome (IMG submission 19872) | reverse complement strand
AAAAAACCTTTAACGCCAGTGCTGGTGTCAAGCGAAATTTCTGACCTCTGCGAAATTTCTGACCTTTTATTGTTTGTCAGTTATTTTGCTTCTCAGAGTAAAGGAATAATGTCTGGCAATTACTTTTTTGATGTGTGTTGTGTAAATGAAAACGTTTTGGTTACATGTCATTTACCCACAACAAGCTACAGTACCGAAATAAGTATAACCACTAAAAAATATTTGACTTAGTGGTAAACCTGAATCATATTTCTTTTTCTAAGCCTAAACCGAGCCCTAACCCGACACACTTACCAAAACACTCAACCCTGAGCCCTAATCATCACTGTTCTCAGCATATTTTATATGTAGAATTTTACTCTGTGCATGCGCTCATGGCGTGAAGTCAGAAATTTCGCAAGTCAGAAATTTCGCTTGATACCGGCCTCAATAGTAGCCGGTCAAACTTTTGAGCGACCATAAAATATGAATAGGTTGAGGTCGAAAGTCCCCGAAGGTATCACTGGATCCGTTTGACAGTACCGCACATTTTGATGTTAGGCACGCCCACTTGTGACATCTTTGTTACGTCATTTTTCGGGGTAGGAACGTTTTTTGCGTAGGCTAAGAAAACCAGTTGTGTCCATTCAGTACGGTACAGAGTCTAAGCCAAACACGTTGGAACAAACTTTCCACACAAAAAAATGTTTGTGAAAACCTTACCTTTGCAATGACGATCAAAGAAGTTAACATTTCTTTATGGGGGGCTTGAGGGGGCAATATCTACGGATTTTAGGGGAATTTTGAGGTTCAAGCCACTTTTCTGCGAGCACCCACTAACCCCACGAAACTTGCAGAAATGGTGCATTTGGGTGTTTTTTACCATCCCACCAAATTTCAAGCCAAAATATTGACAGGAAAAATTTATTTGAAAAAAACAAAACATCCACTAGGTGGCTGAGCATTTTATGGTCTATTTTTGGACATAACTCCCCAACCCTTTGGCGAGGAGGCTAATCAAGGTCTCGAAAGCTTCAGAATAGCTCCTAAAATATTTTAAGCCTTTAAGCAAGTAACTAACTCCTGTATTTTGCTATCTGGAACCCAAAACGTGATCCCATAAGTCAATTTTTTTGACTTGCACTTTTGGACCTCCTGATTTTCCTCCCCAAAACGGGCCGATCCCACTTTTTTCGAAAGCATCCTGTTGTTAAGTACTCCGCCGGTCAGCCAAGCGCAAAAACCGGATCGGAAGGCTAGAAGGGATGCGGGGAACGTGTTTTGGGTTTTCTCGAAATTTTGTCAAACATTTAATACAGCACATGCACAAATATGGATTTTTCTCAAAAAAATGAAATGTAAAGGTATGCTTTTGTCATTCTCATTCGATTCCTTGCTGTCGCGAGGATACAAGGATGATTTCACCAGCTTCCTAGCTAAATCCGTTCAGGAGTTATGGCTGTTCAAAAATTTACCAGCCACAATGGTGGCCGGCGCGGGCGTTTAAGAAAGTGTCTGCAACCTTGTTGCTCTACCTCGAAACTTGCTGTTAATTGTGTTGTTGGGTCTGTTTTTATCAATCTGCATTGTGCAGAGTGTGTGTGTGTGTACTTTATGGACTTCATGTCTATTATAAAACGTTAACAAAATTGGAAAAATGTTTCCCTTGACACTATAAGTAGNTTCGCCTTCGGAAAGTCTGCAGCAAAAATCACTCCTGGTCTTTTGCAGCCTCCCACTATCTCATCAATTTTTNAACAGGTATACGTGGAAGTCATCACAACACTAAATTTACTGATGGCGCCATTAATGAGTGTGCCGTTTGTGCTTGTTGTGTTTCANCAAAGTAATTGCGATAGCACCATAAAGTCTGCCTTCATGTAAATCTGTGTTCCTTGTTACTGCCATGCATCCTTAAAGTGTAATGCGTGGCGTTTGGGAGTGAAGACGTTATACAATAAAATACGGTAGTTGTTAAAATCGATCCACATCAGCTAATCAACATCCAGGCATCCAATACACTGATTTCGTTAGTTATTATATAAAATATAAAATAAATACAGGAAACGTTATCAAAAAAGGCTATTCGAAAGTTCACGAGGTAAATTTGCAATGGATTTTTGCGTTACTTGAACTGGGAGAGATATGTTAAAAAATAACATTTAAAACAATATGTTGAATGTGAAGTTAGAGCTTCCCAAAAAGTTAGTTGTTATCCACTTACGTTTACTACCGAGTTTTTGCACCTGGAAAATGCCATTTGTCGATATCATCTGGCACATGAAATGGTTAATTGTGAAATAGCAATGCAGTAAGGAATGCGTTGCAAATTACCTAGTTACTTTTACAATTGTTGCAGAAAGGAAAAAAAACGGCGCACTCTCAAAATGTCGTGGCGCATTGGAAAGAGCAATTCGAACAAGAAAATGTTTCTGGTGTGGAAGTGCTTNGATGGATTCCAGCGAACATGCATACCACCATCTGAGGTAGGAAACGAAATTAGGTTACAAACAAATAAAAAGTAATTTATCTGTTGCAATGTCACTGTAAAAAGTTTCTAAATTATTTTGGAAGTGAGAACTGCATATCTGTGCCAACACAGTATTTTTAACGTTTGACATTGTTGGTGACCGCTAAGACATTTTGAGAAACCGCAATTATTTCATCGCAATACCCAGATAGTCACAAAACGAGGTTTCAGTGTTTCAGTGTATTTTGATGCTTGTAATGCAGTGAGATTCCACTGTATTTTGCAAAAAACTTTGGCAAACTTCCAAAGATCGTTTCGGTTCTCCAAAGCACCTCAGAGAAAGCTGGACAATCATTATTTGAGTTTGATCCCACTACAGACCCGCAGCCTGCATGTGGACCACGCACAGAATTTTTAAAACCCGCGAGCTTTCTCAGTATTGATTGACTGTTGTGTGTTTGTTACATTAAGTTGTTTTGATTAGAACAAGCACAACATTCTAACAAATATGTACATCAATAAAGACGTTGGACTAGACCAGTGGTTCTAAACCTGGGCTAATTTGCCTAAGGGGGTAAATTTCATCTTGCAAGGTACCAACTTTACTGAACCATAAATTGTAGTCAATGTAAACTTTTGTGAATCATTCTAAACTGTAAGAGTTTTTTAGTTTCGCATTTTCAATAAACGAGCACCATTGAGTGTACTGGGATAAATCTGGTAGCCTTGTTTGATAAAAGGGTAAGATATGTAAAAAAAAGTTAAGAATCACTGGACCGGACTGTATAAAGTTTCGGGAAATTCGTCAGCAAAGATAGATTTCCCAAACTAAAAGACTTCGCACAAAAAATGTATTCGATGTTTGGAAGCAGATGCGTGTGTAACAGTACATTTTCTACCATGAAGCAAGCCAAATCTGAAAAAGAAATCGAATGGCAGACTAAACACTGGACGATAGTCTCCGGCTCACTACCACTAACACTGGTATTGATAAAATATAGTTTTATAGAAGCCTCTATCACAGGCATCCCACTAATAGAATTCGATAATATGTTTTTATTTGTATTGTGTAATAACTTCAATGACGCCCTCACTTATCTTTTTCCGTCAGCTTTGTATCTTGTAAATTTGGTGTTTCATACATCAGTTGGTTGGAAGCGGCCCAAAAGTTGTCACGTATTTTTAAATGGCCCCATAAGTCAATTTTAGTTGGACCAGGTTGTATTTTTTTTCCGTATTTTGCGAAGATACTATCATAAGTTTTTTGCCCACTCCTTTCATAAAGCAAAAATACGCACTTGCATCTTACAAGTTTTGCATTTAATGTATTCAACTTTGCTTTTGCAAGGTTTCGTATACTTTGCGCAAGGATTGTATTATATTGTAGGTTATTTATGATGTTAAGTTCAAACAGGTTCAATGCAGGATCAAAAGCACTTCAGACACTGGTGAAATCTTTAAAGGCTCTTTTAATTCGGGAAATGATGCATTAAAGTAAGTTTACTAAAATACAAACTTGATAAGTGTTCACTTGTCCGTATACAGAAAGTGTTACTGTATCTGATGAAGTTTCAAATGACTGGTATTTCCTTGTAATTAAATATGGATTTAAAAATATTCCTAAACGGAACCCCAAAACAAAGTTGGAATTGATTTTTGCACTAATTTAAACGGAGATTTTTACAATAACATCCATGCTCTTCAAGACGTGCATTTTTTAAAATGTTCACAATCGTGCGGTGCTTCGTGGGAATTGAAAACAAAAAAATATTTTTATATTTTGCATTGTGCATTTGAAAGACTGATTTTGTTTGTATGTTTGAGGTACAGGTATTTTGTTAAAATCGTTTTCACTGCAGAATGCTCGCAACGCCTTGAGCATTGGCCATTAAATGCGCCTCGAAAACCTGATACTTTTGCCAATTGTTATGATGCACATGTACATTAGAAATACATGTATCATGCATGGGCGCAATTTTGTGGAGGACACGGGGGACGTGTGTGTCCCCTACTTTTTCAAACGGGGGGAACATACTATGTCATGTCCTCCCCCACATTTTTCTCTTTAGGTTTTGTATTTGCAGATATTTCGAAAATAAAAGTGATGTTTATCACGTTTTGTGTGAAGAGCTTTTCATGTTAGATGGCAGGCCATACACACCCAAGTTGATGTGGAAACAGAGTTTGGTGTGGTATCACTGATTCTGATGGTTTATGAATTTTAGCTTCGATAAAATAATTTTTAGAATTTTTCACGTTTCTAGAGACCGTGAAAGACGTTTAACTGCTTCTGTCCGACATTTTCTCCTGTGTGGTATACTGTTAGAAAGGTTATTTTTTTGTAACAGTGAGAGTATCACAGCTGCGCATGTGAGAGACCACAATACAGCCATTTTTTTCGTGCGGAAATGTAACTGGCTTAGCTGTGACGTTAGTTGTCACGCATTCAGAAACAGACAGCCTATAATTTATAATTTAAGGATGGTAGTGTACATAATGTGAGAAAGTTAGATTTTTAGGCAAATCTCGGCAAAGTATTTTCAGATGACAAAAAGCAGCACTATTGTGGAGACTTAGTTTTGGGATGAAGAGTTTAGAAAAAGACTGTTTTCAACCATTAGTGAAGAGGATTTCAATTAAAGCGTTGGAGAAGTATCCTAGAGTATTTACCTGACTGTATATTGACCTATAGCTTAAAACGTAGGGCTTGACTTGGAAATAAAGATAAAATATACTGTACATTTATCCTCACTTGTAATGTCGCAACAATGGTGTGCTAATAAATCCAAAAGATATATTTGCCTTGGCTCTTATACTTTGTGCTTGTGCTGAATGCGTTGGTTCGCAAGTCATCTGATTTGCTTGAGTTTAACCAAACCCACAATGTAGCAATGTTTTCATCCAAGTGCGAAACACTTGCTTTACAGACACATCACACCTAATTATGTTGGATATTCTTTTCGTGTTGAAGGTGAATCTTGATACTTTTTGCCAATTCACCATTGTGCGTTTCGATTTAATCTCAAATATATTTTTGTGTCGTTATGCAAGTATTAGAATGAAACTTTTGAAATGGTGCGGCGTTATAAGCAGGGGCGGATTAAGGTTGTGTGGGGCCCCTGGCTGAAACTTAATACGGGGCCCTTTCTATATATACAAAACTGTCGTTAATAGGGAAAAAAATAAATGAACGAACTGAAGTATTTGCATTATTGAAACAAAAAAAGATTCAGCAACCCCAAACGAATCATCAACTAATATGGACGTCACAATATGAAAGAAACTCATTGATTTCAAGTCTCAATTTCTTGCTGGAGACTTGAAACCATATCAATAATTGTTCACAAAACACCGGTGGAATGCTTTGAATATACAGTGGCACCCCGTCGACGACCACCCCGCTATCACGACCACTTTAACGCGGTCTTCCTTATGCTAATGCATTACCTTTTGATTCACTAACGCGACCACCCCAGTGTCCAGACCCCGGCCACAGTCCAGCTGTTACAAAACTGGTGATCGATCACCCTGTAAGACGACCACATATTCTGTCGGCATCCTTACGCTGGAAAAGTTGCAACCTGTCAGCAGCAATTTGCTCAGCAGCATCACGTTGTTCTGAAGCATTGTGGATACAGGCATGGACGTCGGAAGGGGGTCAGGGTGGGCCTTGCCCTCCCTGGATTTTGAAATTTTCAGCAAAAAAGGTTATTGTCTTAGTTTCGAGTGGGAAAAATCAAATTTCACCACTTTTGGCCCACCATGGAAAAATTTAGGAAAATTCTCCTAGTAGCCCGCCTTGGAAAAAATCCTTCCGACACCCATGGATACAGGTATGCAGGCGTGAGTGCAAGCGCAGTAAGTGCCAATGTGACGTAACAAACTCATACTGTACACCAGGTGCTACCAACCTTTTTGAAACTGCGAGCTACTTTTTGGTACAGATTCATGCGAATGGCTACCAGTCTGATACACACACTTCTGAATAAAACTTGCTCAACTTGTCTCAATTATGTTACCATTAATGCAAATTAAATATATTCATCAATGTGAAAACACTGATCATGTTTATGCTATTGTCAGAACAAGCCTGGGGCGACCCATATGGTCGGTGCGTGGTCCAAAATAATACTTGTACTCAAATCATTGCAAATCAGTATTTCATTTTTATGTTCACAATCAAGGACAATTCAGTAAGACTGTTAGTAAGAACAAGAGTATGCACTCGCTTATAAATAACTGTTGTGAAATTCACTTTCACTTACTGCATTACGTATGGTTTTACGTTCATTCATAAGACATTGCACCAGGACTGTAACCAACTTGGGACACTAGGGTGACAAGAGTTTTTTGAGGGCCGCCCAAATTTTTTGAACTATGTCCAATAGTTTTAAATTATATCCAACATATTTTTCAGAGGGGTGTAAAATTTTGCCGAGGAGGCTAATCCCCCATGGTCACGGGCCTGCGTACACTGCACTTGCAATATAAAATGGCACTTAACAAAATTCTTAACTAAAGACACATCTTACGACTTACTTAAGTTGAAAATCGAATGAGTCATTGAGTTTAGCGTGAGCAAGCTTAGAGTTACTTGAAAAAATGCAAACAGAACTAAGACGTGCTTAGTAGGGTTCAATTCTTGTTATCAGTTAACGTTTTAAGTAACTCAATATCTGCCGACTTTACATTTTTTTATTGCGTTTATTCTGTTTTAATCAGTTATCAAGAATAATTGCACCTATAAATGGCGATTCGAATGAAAGTAGTTTGTCCAAACTTGTATCTTGGAAGTAAATCATACCTGAATTGGTATTAAACTGCAAGTTGACATTGTGTATTGTGCAAGGTCTTCACTCCCACGCGTAACGCGCTAGACTTCAAATATGCATCACAGTAACAAAGAACGCACAAATACATCAAACTACACGAGGATATATACGCAGAACCGTTTCAGAATGTTATCAATAGGGGGGCTTTGCGTTTCTGTGGGGGGCTTGACGTTCTTAAAATTGACACAAACTCCACTGATTCATAGCGTTTTATGTTTCAATTTAGGGGGACTTGGAGTTTTGTTTGGAGGAGCTAAGCCCTCCAAATCCCCCCTCCCCCGCGGCGAGGAGACTGTATATACGTGGAGCATATACCAACGCTGGCAGTCCTGCCTTATGACGCCACGATTTATTATCCTAAGTCATTGAGATTAGCATGAGCAAGCTTAGAGTTACTTGAACGAAATGTAAACAGAACTAAGACGTGCTTGCTACGGTTTAATTCTTGTTATCAGTTAACGTTTTAAGTAACGTGATATCTGCCGACTTTCCTTTGCAGTATTGCGTTTATTCTGTTTTAAGTTAGTTATCGAGAATTTACCAAATAATGGCGATTCACATAAAAGTAGTATCAGGCCCGTAACTAGCTTGGGAAACCAGGGGTAGCGAAGAGTTTTCTCAGAGGTACCCACATTTTTTAAACAATGTCCAATAGTTTAAAACTACGTCCAACATGTTTTTCCAGGAGGGGCGAAAATTTTTCTAGGTAGGGTTCGCCCCCCTAGTTACGGGCCTGAGTAGTATGTAACAAAATGTCCAAACTTGCATCTTAGAAGTAAATAGTACCAGATTTGATATTNCCAGTTGACATTGTGTATTGTGTAAGGTCTTCTACTCCCACACGCAACGCGCTAGACTTCAAACACGCATCACAGTAACAAAAAGAACACACAAATACATTAAAGTACACAAGAATATATACGTGGCCTATGTACCAACTCTGGCAGTCCTGGCTTATAACACCACGGGTTAATATCCTAAGCAAAAATTACTCTCGCCATTGTTGAGGGACTTGACACCACTTAACAAGTTCACAACGTCCTTCGTGACTGTCTGTAGGACCGATGTTCAAATGACGTGGATACCGCATGCGCGTCGGAAATTAAAATAAGACAAGCGGATGGAATACCTTGATTTTTAGACTATGGAGTAGGCTACTAGCCTGTTTATGAGTGTCGGCCAGACCGCACGCCAATGAATCAACTACTTTTNTGTCAACGAAGCACTTTCAATGAGTGAGCACGGAGCGCCTACTTATTAGTTCCAATTGGCGATGGTATCTTTTCCAGCGTATTGTGTATTGTTCGCATTTTACACTTTTTTCCGACTTAGGGATTGGGGTCCCCTGGCTCTAGCCCACTCAGCACCCCCCTTAATCCGCCACTGGTTATAAGTCTGGCCGGGCTTTTCGGGTCAGGCCGGGCTCGGGTTTAAGTTTGTCAAAATATTTCGGGACAATTTCGGGCCTGCATACAAAACTTGGTGCTATAGTGTGGTAGACCTCACGCTATAGTAGTACCCAAAACTTTTTTATAACATTAAGAGTAACGACTTTTTTCTTTCGTGACTTCGATTTGTTGTGCTCACTGCGGTAACTTCTGTGAGCGAAGTGATTGCGATTTTTCTTCAGCTAATTCTGTTTGCAAACACAGCTGCCTTCTTTCATTCTGTGCTGGGATTAGTCTCACACTGTTTTTGAGAAAGTGACAGCGGTGAGGAAAATAAAACACGATAGCGTTGCGTCGAAAAGATCAATCATTCACGCGATTCTTGGCTTGTTTTAAGAAGCCTACAAGCCGGCTTTTCACATCTCTAGAGTTATCCTNGAAAGTTTTTTCTATGCTTATCGTAGATATTTTCGTGACTGTTTCTTTTTTTTGAGAAATATTATATTCCGCAGGATTATCGTTGACTATCATGCTACGTTTGTGCCAGATTGTGCCAATGTTTTGGTCAAGGTGGTTGCTGTTTTCGGTGTGATAAACCGTGTACCTGCAACTACAGTACACCTGTACACAACGTTTTGTGTTACTCCACAGTTGCGCATATCTTAACTCCCTCGGTAAATTTGGCTTTCAGGCCTAAATCGGGTTTCATAAATAAATGTCGGGNTCGAGCCGGGTTCGGGATTGTGATTTCGGGCTCGGGTCGTGTTCAGGCTTCAAACTGAAACCCTATTACAACTCTGTGTGGGTATGTAGGCAAGGCCAACAAGGGGATATTGAAAGGATACGTCCTCCACCCATCAACAGTAAAAATAGATTGAAATCATTTTGTAAAGTAGACTACGCTAATTTTAGGCCAAATATTTTTGCTGCTGGTAAGAGAATTATCACTGGAGATTTTGGTAGGGGTGGGGCTGCATGTATGATGCCCAGTAGCATCAAAAAGATTTGTAGCTTTTTCAAACAACGGATATATGCAAGAATAATATGTATCGTGTTTGTAACGTTAAGCAACTTGAACAAGACATCAAATCGCGCTGTAGCCCACACTTATGAAATGCATGAAAATTGNAGTGTTCCACTGTAACAGTGATATGCACGTGCGGCCAGTACGATTCAGCATTTTGTGCATTCCAACTGACAGATCTGATAAAACCCTGTTGATGTGTTCTACTATATGGCTGTTCTTATTCGCATCCAAATACGATATAAATGGAAACAGGCTGAACTACTGTACCGTATCCAGCAACATATTTAAGTATCTTAATATGTAAATCACCTACAAGGACAAAGCAAAGCGTGATTAGTGTTGCTCTCAAAACCCATCTAGAAATAAAATTGGGAATCTGTTTTTATAAAACATCACTTCTGCATCGACCCGATGATTGTATTGGTTTCACACCAAGCTTCCCCCCCATATTTTTCAACAAAATTGCGGCCCTGGTATCATGGACTATGGCATTGAGGAAATAAGACATTTGTGAACCTTAGCCATTTTTTCATTTGAACCTTTTTCAGTCCTACGTTTTCAAACACCGCAACTGTTGAAAACAACGAAAAGAATCTGAAAGCTGTCCTCGAAATATCAGGTAAGAATTTATACAAAAACAGGTGGGTTGATCTCAATTTTATTTATGCTATGAAAACGTACAACCGACACATTGTTGTAATGCAAAAGATTCCGAAAAAATTTTTTACATGAAGACTGTAGATCAGTACCCTTCAACGTTTTTGTAATCGCGGAACCCCTGATATACTTTCGCGTTTATAATGGAACCCCCATTAACAAAAATTAAAAAAACATGAATCACTTCGAAGAAAATCAAATATTTCGTTATTAGACACTTCAACAAATAAACAGCTATTACAGAAGTTGAAAAGCAACACATTCAATTGCAGTTTTGGAATGTAGCTGCTACATTCAGAATGTGGTCATCCGGCAAAAAGAACCCATATCTCAAATATGTGTCCCCCATTTTCTAACTTTGGTAATTGAATTACATTTGGTCCGCTCCGGGTTAGGTGCCTCTTACATTTGAACTACGTTGCTCAGTACCGTCCAAACCTTCGCTGTTGTTATTTCGCTTCACATAAGAAATCGTGTTATTTTGCTTCATCTGACTTGACTAAATAGTAAAAAGTTGGATTTCACACTGTTTTTACTTTTTTCCCACGAAAGTTGAACAGCAGCTCTAGTCTGTGACTCAGTCTACTCTCCGTTAGACTCAGGCTGAGTTTACTTTCTACTCAGTCTACTCTACTGTGAACTGTACATCGGCAGCAGGGTTGCCAGATGAAAACTTCAATAAAAAGCCAAACAATGCTAAAATAAGAGGCCTGAAAAACGCCAAACCGACTGTTTAAAGGCCACAAAAAAGCGAAACGTTATTTGCGGTATTGCCATTCTTTGTCACAAAAAATATGAATTGCAACCAAAAAAATTTTCTTTAAAATGAAAATTAAATATTGCTTGGCATTGCACTGGAGCACTGATGCTAATCTTCCCTGACTTTTCATGGTTTGTGAAATTGCACAGTTTGGGTAAAATGATGCCACGGTTTGCATACCGATCCATCTGTAGCTTTCTGCACAAACGTGTCTCCCATTCACTCTTGTACTTTATGACCACAATCATACGAGTCCTTCCATTTCGTCGTAATTATTGCATTTCTATCGTGAAGATGCAGACCTGTCTGCAAAGTGCTGAGACTCTTTAGTGCTTATAACGCATCAGATACTACACAGTGCAGTGAGTGCACACATTTCCAGTGATTACGTAAAAACTTAATATCGAATCTAGCATCCCTCAAATATTACTAATATCAGAATGCGAGAGTTTGCCATAGCATTTATCACAAAAATTCTGCAAATGTGTTGCCGACAAAAATGGAACAGCAATATTTTCCTTCATAGGAACCTATTTCAGCGTAAAAATGTCCAAAAAAGAGCCAAAAGGTCCAACATATTTTTTAAGGCCAGCCAACTTGAGATGAGTCCAAAAGGCCAACTAAGTTTTTTTGACCAACCAACTTGAAACGACGCCAAATTTCTGAAATTTGGCCTAAAAAACACCAATCTGGCAAACCTGATTGGCAACATCGTGTAACTGTGATACAACAATAAGGTTTTTCTTAATTGCAGAACAAAGAACAACAGCTGACGCAACAACTATTAACGTTTCTTTTCGCTATCTGCACTCAACCTCCTGTATAACTAACTGGCATATTTGGAGTCGGAACGTGACAGGGTGGTCTAAAAATTTCATAATGATTCATCAACATACTGAAGCAAAAAATCATTTCCCCTAAAAACGAGGAACCCTTAAAACTCACGGAACCCCATGCATGTTTTGCGGAACCCCTGTTGAAGAGCACTGCTGTAGATAACAAACGCTTTCAGATCATTTTCAGAAGTTGGTGTCGATGAAAAAACTAAAATAAACTTGTTAGCCTCAAATCGGCAATTTGCAAAAAAATAGTTTCATACTAAAGACGTTGGATTTTTCAACAATCGAACTTCATCATTTTTTATGTTTTCACAATTGTTTCCACTTGTACATTCTCTCTGTCATGACACATTGGAAGCAAACATGTGTCCTGGTGAAAGTAACGTGATGTTGATCTCTGCTATTTTGGAGGAATTGTAATTCTTTGTCGAGCTAAGTAGTTTAAGATGCTTAATTGTCCATGATACGTAGTTTAAAACAGCTACATCCAATTTCGATGTTGATTGATTATACGATGTTTTTCACTGGGTATGAAACCTGCTACCTTCCTTTCTAATACGCTCTTGGACTGCGAGTCATAAGGCGGCAAACAATGTTACGCCGAATTAATTTTCAAGAAACGAAATTTTGTTCTCAACCAATTTCTGTGTTCCTTCTGAAATGAATTCGACGGTTTTAAGCTTAGCGCACGATTTCCGAACACGACCCTTCAAAACTTGATTCTTGTTCGGCTACGAATGTCAATCTGATGCGAGGGTCATTGAAAAGTGCAAGCAACAAGGGTCTTACACAAATGTATTTACACTTNAAAGTTCCTTGGTTTGTCCTTTTTTTAGACACATTNTGTATATCTATTTGTCACGAAATTTCTCATCTCTACACACATTTCNATTCACTGGCGTACGCGGAAAATTTTAATAGGGTGGGGGTTTCATTCAGTGGCACATGGTGGTCATTTCCATTTGCTGTGCGCTGTTTGTCACGTCACAATTGCACGTCATATTCATGTTTTCAATCCAAACCAACGTTTTGGCGGAGTTTGTTGAAACAATGTGCGACACGAACTCTCCTTATTTCATGTGTCATTCCACTTAATATAAACTATCGGTGCTCCTAGTTCGGATAGCGGAGGAAAATACACAAAACGCTACGACACAGCAGATCAAAACTGCAAAATATCAGGCTGCGTGTTAAAACAGGGGAGCAAAACACACCCATAGCAACGTCAGAGCAATTTACAACAGCAAAATCAAGCTGCGCTAATGTTTCGTCGAATACGAAGTCGAACATAGAAGATGTGCGGCCGGAATGGCTTGCGCAAACTCTGGTTTGCAAGATTGAATCTTGCTAAACTACACAAGAATTGAGAATGCGCATAAAGTACCCAAGAAAACCTTCGTTTCCTTGCTATGTATATAGAAGTCTAAGCAAACTTTACAGTAGTTTTCTTTTTTTCTTTTTGAGACATTATCAAATGCCTGAATGCTTCTATGTTAACAACTGCTGTTATTAGCTCATGCAACAGTTCTATCATGCTACAGAAATTGGCAATGTAGCCAATGCGGTCAGCGCACGCGCTGATCAGCCATGGTCGTCAAACGAAAAAATAAAGACAATTGTTTTGGAGAAAGTGACCTATCGCGGAAAACAATCTTAAACATGTGTAGTGGACGAAAGGTCTGCATAAAGTGGTGAGATGACTCCTGGATGCAAGCGATAACCCAGACTTCCACCAAAACCTAACTATGAATGTTTCTTGAAATTTGCATGCAAATTCATTCTGTGTTATTTGCATTAAGTCGACAAATTATCAAGCAAAAGTAAACGAAAATAATTAACCTCCTTTGCGCAGGTAACGAAATTTTTGTAACTTATCAAACTCAAGGAGGGGCTTAACCCCAAACCCCCTTGCGTACGCCCTTTCTTCCATTCTACATGCCTTGCTCCTTTTCCAAGTCTGATGTTAAAATCTTGAAACACTACCTCACTGACATGTACAAGATTTCTGTCACTTCCAAAGCACAAGGCGAAAAGAGAAAGTCGTCCTGTGGAAACGCTTGGGCGAATGTTGTGTAAAGTTTCCTGAGAAATATTCTCTAAAATTTTTGAATAGGAGAGATGATCCGCAAATGTGGCCTACGTCGACTGAGGAATACCGATACTTTTCGCAAATGTTGCTTATGTTGATCGAACAGCTGTAGTTGCAGTTCTTCATGACCTGCCATAGACCGCCCTCTTTCTTGACAAACGTAATCGCAAACCTTCTCAATAACGTTACGATGAATAATACCGCACCGGTGTTGTGAGCGTTTTTCTACCAGAAACCTGATGTAAAAATGTTGTTTTTCTGTTCCTGCTTTTCAACAAACACTCACCTGTTGGCGAGTCAATGGCAGCACCCCGCGTGAGCTTTTCCCTTGCACCACTCGTCAACGCGAGCACGAGGTTAGACACACCGCAAGAACCGATTTCCAAGTCTTCCGCATAACTCGGCGATTCCCGACTTGATCCCCGTGTACCACCCGTGGTCTACCTGAGCAGCGCCGTGACAAAGCAGCCATGTACCCCCGGTCGGGGAGGGAGGAGCGACCATTCGTAGGGGCCTCACTACGTACTGTATATTGTATTAGTAAGTTAGAGCCGTCTCTCTACCCTTGACTTTTACTCTTCTGGTTTTTGCCCTCAATGCAGAGCCGGTAAATTAAGCATGAAATGTCATGATTCGCTAATTTCGAAAAAGAATTGCGGACATTCGGACAATATAGCAGTATTTTATAAAGTTGCACAGTAGTTACTTCAGAACAAGGCCAGTTGTTAATTGTTTATAAAGTCTTGACCTTCCCCTTTTAACTCCGATGGCTATGCCCTTGTGCGTTGAAATTCTCGGCGAAATTTACGTCATAATGAATGTGCTGTGGAGTGTTGTGCAATCGCTTTATAGTTGCGTACAGATAGAGAGACTAGGTTTGTAGATCAACGTTAAAAACGTTTTCGTGAAAGCTGCTTATGACAGTTTATGTAAAGTTGAAACGAAGGAAGGGTGTTGTGTCAGTTTATCTCACGTATGTCTGTGAAGACTGCAAGACTGTGTTAAGTCCAGAAAAAAAACGGGGTTAAGCTCGACAAGTTTAACACTCGCTTGCTCGATCTTAAAACGCCTCTTCAGATTTAATCTCACTTGCTGTTAGGGTTGTCAGATGCATTTGGTAAAAATACCGGCCATTTGGTCAACAGTGCCAGATCTAAGCTCTGTCGTAATTCTTAAGCGGCACAGGGTAAACAGAGAAGAGTATTTTTTTAAGTACCCTTTTTTGGGTGGATCATTACATTCCGGTGTGTGTGTGACGTGACAATCGCACCGAGGATTGCGTCAACAGCAGCAAATAAACTTCGCTGAAGGAACTTTCCTGACAAGAGTCAATACCAGGGTCATTATAGTTTGAGAAATTCGGCGTTAGTTCTTTTTAAAATTACGGTAAATTATTTATTTTCATAATACCGGCTTTGGGCACTGATTTTCAAAATACCGGCCTCCGCTAAATTATTAGTAAAATACCGGCCAGGCCGGTGAAATACCGGCCATCTGGGAACCTTAGTGTACTTGTTATGTGTCATGATGAAGATGAATGGTGTCAGATTCCAATAAATTCGTTCTTATTAGAAGCGTATGATAAACTTCCAGAGTGTTGTGGACAGTGAAGGCAGAGGGAGTGTTGGTAAGTAGTTAGTTCTGCGCACTCCTTCCACCTATCAGCTTTTGGTGAAATCACCAAGTTGATTACATTGAGACTGGCTATCAGGGGACTAATTTACAATTGGATCGAAAAAGCACGCAGTTGCCTAAATGCTTGCTGATATTAAAGGGCCCCATCTGGATTTTTGTTTGGGGCCCCAGCAGCCTTTCACACGGCTCTGCACCTGAGATTTCTCGTGGTCCACAGAGAATTTGACAAATTTTTGAGAAACCATTCCTAACAAATTTCAACGGTTACTTTACATAATTTTGAATAGTTGATCCAGTTTGGAGTAGTTGTTCCTGAGACAGCATAGCAAAGTAGTCAATCGGAAACTTTTTTGAATAAATTCTCCATGTGCCAAACAAGGCTGAGAACCACTGGTACAACCCGAACGGCAATCGAACCCAGTGAACTAGATTTGGTGGCATGTGATCAACCAACTAGAGCACAACATTTTGTGTCTGAGGCTTTATGCGTCAGCTACTACCTTAATAGGTTATTTTGTCAACTCATGAACAATTTTCTTCATATGATGAAAAAAGTTGTGCATATGACACTTGACAACAGTGTTTTTCACAAACAGGTAACGAAAATTTGGAGGAAAGGAGAAGATCAATGTTGAATTCTACAAAAAATAGGAATGATCAATTAGATTTTCGAAGCTTGAAAAACACGTTCATTGATGAAGAAAACTTGAAAGCATTGGATCATAGTACAATTATTGAAAAACATCAAAGTTCTTGCAGAAGAAATAGAAGAGCGTTTCACTTCAAAAATCAGTTGGAAAAAGCAGCTGTTTCGCCGAGTTCATTGAACTCATCGTACGAAAACCATCATTTTGGCTTTTTC
>JGI24159J19872_10005389_pt1 | contig 16540 bp, 11 predicted proteins | sample Ectturendosymbi4_FD_19872 | JGI IMG/M metagenome (IMG submission 19872) | reverse complement strand
TACTGCCTTGTCTAAATGGCGCCTGCGCAATGACATGAAACAATTCACGTTTTTGAACACTCGAAATTGATACTGCGTCGAACGCACTTGTTTCTGAATTTCCTCCTGGCTCTAATGCTGTCAGAATCTCATACACTGCCACGTACACGCAGGAGCTGTTTTTTAGAATTTCGCTTCATGGCGAGAGAACAGTCTCCAATCACGATCGTTTCGTTTTGCAGTTTCAGGTTAATTTCATCTGCTGTTCACATATACTAGGTTATGACAAAATTAGATAAGTTTAGGCCTTCCTCAACGTCACGCCAAGTAACGCGAGTTCGTTTCCACTGAATCAATATTTTTATAAGCAACTTCTCATATCGAAAGGCGCGACAGCTTGCCTCAAAAATTGTGTCCGCATTATCTGAACAAAATATCAGTTAAAGCGTCGTATTTCGAAAATAGCCTTTTTAGAATTAAGCAGTTGACGATATTTGCTGCGCACGAAGTCCTATATTGATTTCGAGTAATTCACTTTTACATTGCGATACAAAGCAATTGCAATTAAATCAAACGCAGTTGTGCAGCTGGTTGTCAGCATCGATTTTATAAGTGTATGTACGTATGGATAAACAGCTCCCATTGCTGTACGATTGGGACAAGTGCTAGACCGAATCTTGCGCCTACACGCTTCACGACGGCAGTGCGAACTTTTGCACTTTGGTGAAATTCCAAAGGAAAATACATTTCACGTTTCATCGCCGAAACGTCCATCGCCGAAACGGCGGCGCCGAACTGTCCCATTCCGCCATAAATCTTTGATAAAACGTTACTGAAAATTGTAACTTTTACTGTACAATAAATTATGTAAGACCACCTATGTGCAATACTGTTTCGACTAGTTGTTCATGAGGTGTCAGCATGGATAAGTGGTCCATCGGATATTGTTGTTGAAAAGTATGGTCCGCCAAAACATGTTGAGAACCGCTGCATTAAAGTGTTTATGAAAGTCAAAAATTAATATTTGCACAATAGTAGCAGGAACTCATAATTGCAGGGAAGTGTAGACGAACGAACTATCTCCCAAATGTTTAAAATGTGAACTTTGCTACTTTTGCAGTGTATGGCGACGAGCAGTCTGCATTCAAATGCAACACAAAACTGGACTGGTGTCTCAACATCTGTTATGATCAATTCGCCAAAATGACTCACCTAAGGTTTTGGGGATTTCAGGTATGACATAAGTCAAGTGTAATCATTGTTATGCGCCTTGCTGCCTTTTCATTATGATGGTTGCTAGCACAAAACACAACCACTGAACTGCAAGCTCTGATCACACAGGGCACATCGAAGTTTTCTACAGCGTAGGCATTTATGACGGTATGGTATCGAACTTTGGAACAGTCTCTGAAGCGCCGTGACTTGGTCACGAGTTGACGGCAGGCGGAAAATTTGTATTCTAATCAATTTTCTGAAGCAATGACACGCAACTGCGTTGCTATCAAATACTTCGTTACTCGACAGTGCCCTGTAAGTTCTTACAGCCTGGTCAACTCATGCACTCAAGGTTTGCTTACAGCTAAAGCTGCAAGCACACGATAATAACGTGGTCGAATGCGTGTTCAAGCGACTCTGTTTCGATAACATCTGATTTGGGTTTATTTCAAGTACAGATGAGAAAACAAAGTTTGGGTTTTCGTGAGCTAGATTTGCGTTATTTGAAATTTATACTTGTGTACATAACGTTTCACAGCGCGGGACCTCTGAGCCTATTGAAGCATTTTTAGGCTTGAAACACTTTGTCACATTAATACACTCCGACGTTAACCACCTGGTGATCGAAGCTGCTGGAGCTCTCACGCACGCGAGCCACTTGTTTGAGTAAAACCTTGGACATGTTCTTTTTTGTTACCTGAAAATATTTTCTCATTTACACACTCTGAACTTGTAAGTATTGACTACTAAATCAGGGTGACCATAACTGAAGAGGCAGAATTCCTGACAGTCTCTACGTAGCTACATTTAGCCACAACAAACAAGCGATATACGGCATTTTTCAGTATGTTCTTACTTCTTACAACTACCAATCCACCACAAAACAGCATCACTATTACTGCTTAGTCAAAATTATTGTAGACCCTGGAAGTAGCCAAAGACGTAAAAGTTGAAGTTCTCATCTTCACAGCACGTGTACATTGTTTCAAGTTAAACGTAATTCACTAACTGTGAAATTGATCCCAGATATTAGAGCATTTTAAAAATTATTTCCGGACACAAGTTTTAACACCGAAATTCCGGACGTAGAGCAACCCTATACTAACTCTTAAAGAATTTTATACGCCTCATGGCTAACAAGTGAAATTCCGTAGTGTTTAAATGTGGCTTAGATTTCAAGCGGTCTTGGGCACTCTCATCATGGAGGATGATGCACCCTCTGATTAATTATTTTGAACTGAATACACCTTTCAGTCATTATTTGTTGATTCTATTAAGTTTTGCTTGAACTGATCAAGTGCCCTTTGCTTACTGTCATTTCATCAAAATGCTAGAAAATATGACTTTGAAAGCAAGTGAGTTATAGTTGCAAGTCTTACAAAACTTTCTACCAAGGGCAGATGGGCTTTACTGCCTGCGGATCTTGACTTATTGAAAGTGATAATTAGAAGAAACCCTTGTGATGTAAATCTAAAATTTTTAACAAAAGTTATCTATACGAAGATGAAAACACAAATAAATATATTTTGCTGAATCTATTGCCATAGGTACTGTATGATTGCTTTTTGCATTTAGTCAAGCTGTTAGCTTGATAATGCAACCTTGCGGACATTTTTTTCTTATCGAAATCTGTGCAATATTTCATGTGTGAGACAAAAATCATCAAACTCCAGATTTTTAAAGAAAAAGTTGTATGATTGTATAAATTTGCAAGAGGCTACTTGCAATTCGTGCATTGTCTAGTGAAAATCAAGTCATCTGAAAGTTATCTGCTTGTGTCTTGCTATGAACTGACTAAGGCACTGAACTTTTATTTGGGGTTAAACAAGAACTTGGATGTGTCAGAGTGTACAAATCAAATGTTGTTACCATAGTGAGTTTTTTATTTCAATAAATTTTTACGGAAAACTCACGGTGATCTCTTAATGATGCAAACCCTTCTTAAAAAGAGCAAAACAAAATGATTTCTCGACGACGCTTGTGAGTGTGGGACGATTGCACAAAGCATGCAGATAGGTTTTTATGAAAAGATAAGTTTATGTAACACAGAGATGTGGAACGCATAAACGATAAAGCAGCGTTTGCACACGAAAGAATAAAATGGAAGAGATATTATGGTTTGTTGGATCATTTACATCCGCTTTGCAGCTTCTGGCCGTGACCTTTCCGGTAGTCCTATTCCATTTCTTCTCTCTTTATACCGCCGGTCAAATTGAAAAGCTAAAGCACATGGAAGAAGAGCTTGAACGTACTGGCAACGACAGAGACGTGGTAATTAATATTTAGCAAATTTCTGATAATTAACCTTGCATGGGATAGTCATAAAATAGTGCTTGCCTAAATGTTTCCAGTTCTTCAATTCATTTACTTTTTTTAATTTTAAGTTGTTCGCTTCTCATTTTTGTTAAATCCACAGCATCTATCCGCAAAGCTTTTTATCAACAATCTGCCACCACTATGTTGAATAGAGTTAATTTTGCCTACAAAATAAAATCCTCAGCTATATCCAAATTTTGTGAAATGTTTGATGTGTTCGGCAATATCTCGAAGTCATATCGCCATAACATCAATTTGACCACTTTCCAGAAAGACGCCAGCAAAGGTTCAACAACGTATCTATGTTCTGAACAATTGTTTATTTGTCATATCGAGCTTCCACTGATGATATTTTTAGCGTTAGACGATATGACACAGTTATTCCTAAAAATTATTGAAAACTTTTTTCATTCATTCATTCTGCATATTTTAATGCAACGGTTCGTGTGATCCAACGGTTGGATGTGATCCAACTACAAGCTTGGATTGTAAAATATTGCAAATATGAGTGGATCAGGTCAAAAATGTTTGTGTGAACATTGCATGTTGCAGGCATCAAAAATTGCAAAGAAAAAAAGAGTGGTTGGAAAGGTGAAAACAAAACAAGTTTATGCGTCCGGTGAAATGAAAGAGGTAATAAATTTTTTATTTTTGTCACAGTAATTTAACTGCTTTTCTGTAATTGTCTGCTTGTTCGTGCTTTGCATGCTGCTCAGTTCTCCAATGCTTCTTACAATGGGGTGTTTACAGATCTTCTTAGCAGTTTGTGATTTGATTTCACAGAATGCCTTTGTGATAAATCTTATACTTACAGATCCCTGTTACAAGTCGAATACATTTAGCCTACTACGTTTCAACTGTTATGAGACTTTGCTTGGAGGGTTTGTTTGTGTACCTTGGGTATACATTGTATCACATTGAGGTAAGAAATTCTGTAGTATTCTGCTTTTTTGTGATCTTTGTGGTTCAACTGCGAGACCAGAGACATTGCAGGACCTTCTCTTCTCATGGTAAATTCTCATGAAACTACAGTAATTTAGTTAATCAGTCAATTCCATTTTAGATGATATTTAAATGATTTTACTTCAAAAAAATTGCGAAACTAATTGCTAAAGCTACCCCAGAAATCGATGTGATCACACGAAAGGTGTTGTAGTGGTGCTTTCATAAGAGATGCACTGAAACAAATCTGATTTAAAAAAAAAAAAGGATTTCAACTTACTGAAAAAACTCTGTATGCTAAAGAAATTTCTACTAATAATTTGGATATTTTTGTCGATTTTTTTCCAAATTCACCAAAATACAAATTGCAGCATTTTCGCGATTGATTTATAAGCATAAATTCGCTTTGCCCTTACTAAATTGCAGTTTATAACACGCAGCTTTAGGAAATGTTCAACGAAAGAATAGAGACTCTGCAGCTATGGGCGTTGGAAGGATTTTTTTCAGGGGTAAATAATATTTTTTTCTAGGGTAGCCAAAAGGATTTTTCTAGGAGGGCCAAAAGTGGTGAAATTTCATTTTCCCCACTCGAAACTAGGTAAACAACATTTTTTTCTACAAATTTGAAAGAAGAATGTCGAATTTCAAAATCCAGGGGGCCAATACCAAGGCCCCTCTTCCGACGCTCATGTCTGTAGCGTAAGTTTACAAAATAGTTTCGTAGATTTGCCCTGGAGAAGAACTCTCGACAGAGGTGGTCAGCCTGGAGTTAACTACACTTGGGATCTGAATTTAAACGCGGCGCGTCGACTGTCTCTCCGAACTAAAACTTGTCGAAATCCACCAGTAGGCTGCAAGTATCCAACAAAGTTGTATTTGTCCCCGGGGCCCACTCAAATGACACAGCGCGGAGCTTTCCATTCTATGACTTTTCCGAGACATGTTCACAAAAGCGCAACGTGGAGGAAAATATAATGGTCAAAAACTGCCAAATAATTTTCCATTTTCAACTCTGCAATAAGTTAAAGTCGCCTACGCTGGCTTCACGCTTTCCCAGCTATGCCAATCGAAATTGCTTGCTGAGCAAAAAATTATGTCACTATCAACCAGGGTCGCACACTGAATGACTGTGTCGGCCTGGAAATGGCGCCACATGTAAATAAATGGTCACCAGTTGATGGCGCTCATGAATAACAAGTCACTATGATGGTAACCACAAGCGAATCATCGTAATTCATCTATACCTATTTTATGTTAGTGCAACCTGGTATCAACAGAGTGTTCTCGTCGGTGATCTCCATTGTTGCTGGTTGCTTTCCTGTTAGTTTAATGCCCCAAATTCTCATCTCTTGTACTTGCCTCAGCACCTCAAGGTGATACAGATAGACTAGCTCAGGGGTCGGGAACCTTTTTGGCTAAGGGAGCCATGCAACCGGCATATCTTTAATTGTGTTTCTGTGAGAGCCATTTAATACTGTATTTTTCAACACTGGTGTAGGAGACGGGGTGCAAGCGCACCCCCAAAACTTTTGATTTGGTGAAAATCCGGGCAAAATCTGTGGGGAAATTTGGGCAAAATATGTGAATACCTTCGTAGAATTGCTGTATGTGCTTTGATTTTACAGAAATAGCTCTCCAAATAAAAGCGCAAACGTTTTTTTGGAGGTCCCGTTTTTGCTTAGCTCTTTTCGGGCAGATTAGGGGAAATTTGAGCAAGTTTGGTCAAAAATAGTGCTTGAAGTGCTTTGATTTGAAAAAACGCGCCCAACATGAACAGAAATGCAGTCGTTTTTTTGGAGGTCATTTTCTTTGGAGTATGTTTCGGGCAAGTTTGGGGAAATTTGGGCAAAAATCCTTCGCACCCCCTCTAATTTGCCTGCTCCTACACCTATGTTTTTCAACACTTAATGTAACTAACTTACTAACTAACGTGTGTATTTTTAAGCAAACTATCAATTTTAAACAATGGTGAATGCCTGAATTTTCTATTTAGTAACATGCTTCTTTACTGTTAATGCGACTTATGGTGCCGCATGCTGTTGCTGATGGCTTTGTAGTCTGGTAGATGAATATTACAGAATAAGTTTTATTCGTTACAATCGTGTTAAGAAAATATCAAGCGAGCCAGATGCCGTCGTCAAAAGAGCCACATCTGGCTCGCGAGCCACAGGTTCCCGACCCCTGGACTAAGCTGAAACCTGACATATTAATGAGTGGCGCATACTGAATGACTTACTTTCATATTCACAAACTAAACTTATTTTAAGCTTTATGTACTGAAAGCGCCTAACTGCAATGGTAACGACTGTTTGGCACCTTCAACCACTCTGTGTGATTTCACGAGCAAGTTTAGTGCCAATGGAACAAGGGTAAAAATCAGAAACTAGTAAAAAGTTTCGCACCAAGGTGTCAGTGTACATATGGAAATCTCCCAGCACGCAGTACAGACGTGATAAAGTGGTCCTGAGGATCACCTGCATCAAAAATGTGAAATTTAAGATTATCAACGCAAGGACAGGTCAGTATGTGTGCTACTTCTACTACAGCGAATACCTAAACTGGGCCACACAAAACTTTCGACTGGGCGGATATAGCTGCTCTTTCCGATCCCGTTGTATTTTCGTCACGAAACTGATCGCCTCAGTCATGTTACGTATAACTTCAATAATACAAGACAGCACTTTCTGTACTTTTACCAGTAGAAGCAAATATTCTCGTTTCTTTTTACACAATCACCCAGGCTATTACGGAAAAAATCTAAGCCAGAGTTTCTTAACCGGTGGTAAATTTCCCACCTAGGTAAATTTCATCTTTCAAGGGGGCAAATCTACTGTATCATAAGTTATGGCAAACGAACTGTGTGTTGAAATTGAGATTTTTCTTCGAGAACTTAAATTCCTGTTAAGTACTTCTGTCGAAAACAAATTTGTTGGTTCATTGGCTTACTTGATAGTTATTTTTTCTAGTGTAAGTTTGCAAAGTTATTCCACGGACCTTTCCAGAGAAATCATGCCTTGACACGCAAAACTTGTTGCGGGTAAGATAAAATTTTTGATTTGTTAAAGGGTGACTGAGACAAAAATGGGTAAGAGGCCCTGATCTCAGCGGTTTTAAAATTGCGGAAAAAATCTTACCAATATTGTTATCGTGAAAGCGAATAAAGCAATGGTGACTTCAAGTGTTGACGCCAGTTTTGTCATGGAGTCTTAAATGCAGCTTTAAAGTTTTGCAAAAGTGCACATTGGAAAACTTCGTTAATGTTTTTTTAAGGATCCGAGATGCGAAGATCCGAAAGCTCTGCCTTTGTCTACGGGTGAACCAGTTTGCAAGTTTGACTTCAAACATCATTACTTAATGATGACAGTCCCAGCAATGTTCAAATGCAAAAACGTTGGTACAAATTTTGCTCAGGCATGCGCACAACACCTTGCATTTGGCTCTGGCTACATCGCATGCTTTACGTCAAGGCCTTGGGTACGTTCTTGTTAAATGTCAATGTTTTTGTTAAATGTTAAAACTTCTTGTGCATTTATCAACTAAGTTTTCGCTAAATGTCAAAGAAAACTGTGTATTCATAAACTAAGCCTTGTCTTAGAAGATTTACTGTTTCAAACACCAACGAAAATATTTAGTGTCAGTAAATCTCTTGATGTATTTTTTCATATTTTACCAACCGATTTTGCAAGGAAGTTTGAGCAAATAAAAAACCTAGCTCAGTTTGTGCGATTGCAATCCAAGAGTTACGTTTTTGAAAGGAGTTTTTATCTCAAGTTGCAAGCGCCTGCGTGTTTCAAACTACAGTAATCAGTGTTCGTTTCTGAAACACATGTCAAAGCAGTTATGGTCCAGGGGGATCCAGCCAATAAGGTTATGGCAGGAGTTCCCAACCTGGGGTACATGTACCGCTAGGGGTACATTTACCTATCTGAAGGGGTACAATTAAGGTTGGCAGCAGAAGAGAAAAATATATATGCATATTATTATTTCCAAATATTTACACATACCGTCTTTATTCGATTGTTAGCCGCCCTTGATTCAGGGTCGTCGCCAGAGGGGGCCATTGGTGCCCGGCACCCCATTTAAAATCTGTGCTCCCCATTTCATGTTTGGCCTCCCGGTTGCTGGGTACATCCAATATTGTATTTAAAAATGTGGCCCTCTTGCGACGGGCCTGCCTCGATTGTAAGCCGCACGAAATTGTGTTAAACAATTAATGTAAGCCACCCTTGATTGTAACCCGCACTTAAACATAGGTTAACTAGGCCTCTGACATACTTTCGCATACTAGCACGTTTCACGTTTAAATGGCAACCCTCGTAATGATGTTTACATCACCACAACTGCCTCCTGTTCATCATAATTCCTCCTGTGGCGGAGTGTGTACATGATACTGAAGTGAAGAAAGAGAAAGCGAACAGAATGTGCGTTCGCAAAACGCAGCCAAGGAGGGGCTAAGCGTCATCGAGACTTTCGATAAGACAAAGAAAAAAAATGTAAGCCGCCCTTGAATGTAAGCTAGACAAAATGATGAAAAAAACTTTGTAAACCGCGGCTTACAATTCGCATAAATACGGCATGTCAGTGAATATTATTTTCACAAATCATTATATGCTTGTTGTTAAATATATCTATATTAATCATGATAAAATATGTTGTCATATGAAATTTTAGGGGTATATGTTCATCTGTTGAAATGCTGAAGGGGTACGGGATACACATGCTTATCTGTCGTAATGCTGAAGGGGTATATGGTAAGAGAAAGGATGGGAACCCCTGGGTTAAGGGGTGCGATTTCAGTAATATTTGGTAGTCGAGTCTCATATCGGCTTCGCTACTGTGCTACTCATATCGGCTTCGCTACTGTGCTACTCATATCGGCTTCGCTACTGTGCTACTCATATCGGCTTCGCTACTTCATGTCTCTACTGTAAGAGAGATGAAGTGTACTTCACAGCACTGCTGTGACAAGACAATGGACGACAAAATGGTCTTTAAATCGCGAATGCTGTTTTCCGAATTGTACCAAGTCACCATGAATAAAGCTGCTTTCGTAGGTTTTAGGGAGACAATCGCCCCAATCGCCCTCCCCCTGGATCCGCCTCTGTCATGGTCGAATGAAAAATTGCCGCAATGTTCTGAGAAGGGTCTTTGATAATTTTTTGTCATGTCTCTTTAAGTTTTATTAGTTTCTGAAAAAAACACCATGATTTGGCTTCGTTAGGCTTTCAAAGAGTTTTCTTAGGAAAATGTTACCCCGGAAAATTATCTTATCATTGTTTTTAGCTGAAATTCCAGTGAAACATTTATTGGGATAAGACATTAAGACATAACTGCTTACCTGTTGTGTAACGCTACCGATCTCCTGAACCATACAAATGTAGGCCGTTTGTTAACTGAGGTAGCTGGTTGAGTGGTCGCATCGCTTGGCCTCTGCTGAAAATTACCAGATTTACTACTGATAGGCTTTCCATTGAAAACTTAAAGAGGAAGTATGCAGTAATCAGGAACACCTAAAAAAGGTTAGCGAAAATTGATAAAAGTGGGTTATGCCGTTTGCAACCTACAGTGAATTTTAAGTGCACTTGCAGCTCAAACGAGTGCCGTTGCCAGTAGGCCTAAGTGAATCCTTCATTCGAGACAGATCGAACGGTTGGCTAATCCGTATTTCAAGATATTTGTGATTTGCATAACAAAGATAGTGGAAGTTTAAAGCTTGCGGCACATTTGTTTTAACTGCTGTAAAATAACATCATTACCAACTGTGTGTCAAAGTCGCTGTTTGCAAGTCACGTGGTTTACGTTGATCCTTTTACACTGGCACGACGTCTCTTTCAAGGTGCATGTATGCACAGCAAATAACGCTTACGACCGGTATGCGACTTTTCGGTCTGGCCGATTCGGTCAAGCCGTTTCGGCCTGGGCCGTTTCGGTCACGGGAACTTTCGGTCTGGGGACATTTCGGTCCGGCCGTTTCCGGTCTGCTGACGAAAATGAAAATCATATGTTGATTCTAATTAAATGTTGGATCTTGGATCATTTTGTAGTTTTTTAAAATAAAACCTTTCGTTGATTTATTTCTACAAGATTTCCTAGTCTGACCGAAAAGTCCCGTGACCGAAACGACCAGACCAAATCGGCCAGGCCGAAAAGTCTTGTTCTGCTTACGACAAATCTACGAAGGCATTATTTCTTTCATTTCCAAGGTTTTCGTCTTTCGCTATTGTTCTTGCTTACAATGTGTTTCCGATCTTTTTAAGGAAAAAACAATCTTTCTCCGATATATGAACATTTTGGGCGGAGTGTCATTCGTTCTTTGTGCTGTAGAACTCCTGTGGATACCTGCGACGTTTTTAATCAAAAGTACTGGACACCAAAACAAGTAAATAATTTTACACATTTCTAATTTGGTCCTGGGTTTGACTGTGTTCTCTATAGGTACCAAGATACCTATGAGCTCGTTGTATCCATGCGCTGTTATAATATTTTTTATGTTTTCATAGGTAAAAAGCGTGTCACTCGACACGAATTATAAAAATTTTTCTTGTAAAATCTGGCTGATAAGCGAGAAAATGTGTTGCACGCAAAAGAGCAAAAGCACAGATTTAGTCAACTCCAACTCCTGTTAACACTCCGAAAACTTCCAAGTAACTAATATCAAAGAGATAGGGTCGAACAACCAGCAAGTTAAGTATTTTTCTGTTGGTTGCAGATTTCGCTAACCATGCCATATTTGTCTTTTCGTGGTCAGCGTGAGTTGTCTACGGGTTTGCAATTGCAACAAAAAGATCAAAACCACACAGCCATCAGTCACTGTTGCTTGACGCCTAGCCAGGTGGGGGTGAAAGGCGCCGTTATTCCCCCAATTTTGGACTGCAAATATTCAAACATTGAGCAAAAACTGCTATGAACGCGTAAAATCAAATATTCAATCCACCAAGCTCTAGATATCTAGTATTTTGCCAATGTTTCTGCGTTAGAGCTATAGGCGCACGAAGTGGGGGAAAGATTCCGGCAGGATACAAATACTCAGGAAAAACTTCCTGATATGTTTGGGCACGTTGCTTAAGCAGAATCATCGCCCTGCAAAACTTTCCTATTTGTTTCCCTCACAGTGGCGCAAAAATTATGGCAAATATAAAAATTCGCTCCCCCCAAAGCCAAAGGTTCCCGCATGCCTCTGGTTAGAGCTGAGTACCAGTACTACCATGGTTTGTCGAGGCGCGTCGCTGCGCGCAGTAATCAGGGGCGTAACGACGGGGGGGGCAAGGGGCACAATTCCCCGGGCGCCAAATGACTGCGGGGATCCTAACAATGTCAAAAGTAGGCTACAGTACTTCAGTGCAGTACATTTGCTTCCGAAGAAGCTCAGGTTCGAACATGGGGGCGCCAAACTTGCTACTTGCCTCGGGCGAAATCTAAATCAATAGCTATTTACACGCTGAATTATGGTTCAATTAGGTGCTTAGTTCAGTCAAAAAACTCATCCACTCACCTTTATGTTGCAAGCCTACGATGCAGACATACCGCGGACTCACGAACTGCACTGGCAACAGCCCTGAAACTGATTTTTCGTTTCATTTTTGAGGCTTGTAAAATCTTGAGTCAGTTATAAGTTTTCCATATTGCATTCCTATTTTCACATTGCCACCTTTCCTATCGAGGCTGTCATCACGCATTAGAAATATACTTGCAAAAAACAGACCAATTTCGCACAGCCCAGCTAGGGGCGCAACGAAAGCGGTGCAAGGGGGCACAATTCCCTTGGCGCCGAATTACTATGAGGGCGCCGAATAACCGCGGGGGGCGCCAAATGACTGCGGAGAGCGCCGAAAAGTCCCAACAATATCAAAGTACTGTCTTTAATACGGCACATACGCTTCCGAAAGACCTCAGGTTCAAACATGGGGGGCGTCAAACTTGCTTCTTGCCCTGGACGCCATCTAACCTCGTTAGGCTGCTGAGCCCAGCGGCAAGTCGAGAACTGCGCAAAGCGAAAGCGACTGCGTTTGTAATTACATAACGTAAGGCTGTGCAGTTCTCACGCGGCAAAGAAATAACGAAACAGTCATACCATTACGATACAATAACATTGTTCACGCTATTCGATGAGGTTGGGTAAAGTCCGGCACGTAAATGCTGACGTTTAACCAAGCGAAAAGCATTGTTTATTTTAAAGTATTTTTATCTCTGTTTCTACTTCCATGGGCACCAAATAGGGGCGCATTTATGGCAAAGGGACGTCATTCAAGGGTCTCCACAGATGTTTGGGGGGAAGTTGCCCCAAAGTCTCTCCCTTGGATCCGCTATTGGCCTGCAGGTAAGATTCCGCCATTTGTCAAGTATACGCTACTTTATGCTGGAATTATGAGCTTGAACTTGAACCATAACGAATACAAATTAATGAATGTAATACGGAACTATAACAATAAATATATCGGATGTGCTTTATTGGAATTTCAGCTGGCATGTATTCCAGAACCGTCGCCAGAAAGTCTTCAATAGGGGGCTTTACGTTTTTTCAGGGGGGCTTAAACGTTTGTGCAGGGGGGCTTGAACGCAAAAGCTCTATTTACTTATAGTATTTCATATTTCAATTTGGGGGGATTGGAGCTTTGTTTGGGGAGGCTAAGCCCACCAAAGCCCTCCGTGGCGACGGGACTGATGTATTCACAGCAGGAGAGATTTTGCGAGGCTGACGTAATCTCGGCACCAGTGTGCAGCGCTTACTATTTCTGGTGCTGACCCGTTCGAAGAAGGTCGATTGAACTTGCAAGTAAAAACCAGACAGGAATTACAATGGAAATAATGTGAACTTCACAAAAATCTGGCCGTGTTTCGGTTTTGCTGATGTAACACAAGATGTTGACACAGTATGCGCAATTCTAAAAATGTGAGACTTTAGCAAACTATTGAGGCTGTTGTTCGCAACACCACAGCCACTCCTCTCCGACCAACTTTGGAGTGGCGACCCACCGGTTGGGAACCACTGCTTTGAACTATGACTGTGGCAAATTAAGCCAGTAACATGAATGTGCCAGCAAAGCCTACAAAAATTGACAAGCTGAACAATTTGCATAACCTACAATCCCTTTCAAATTTAACGTAGGCAATAGAGCTGCAAAACAATGCAGGTTATCTTTTTAAAGCTGCAACTATCAGGGCGAACATTCCACTTTGTTCAGGATGGCTTCAAAATGTAAGCAGAGGTTGGCCTGTGCATGCGGTGGCTAGACTAGAAATCTGCACAATGCAAATTATATTCTACTCATGTAGCCTACTACCATACATTACTTCTAACATTCAGCATCAAGACACCACAAAGGTGACGCAGCCGAATTTGATCGCAATTTGCTTTGCTAGGAAACCGGTTTCGCGTCAGCGTCGTCTCTTCAGTCCAGCAAATTATAAGCAAAAGCTTACAAGTGAAATGACGAAAAAGACTAAAGCAAGATCAGAGAAAGTGTTCAGACTACAGTAATAATTCCATGTCAAATCTTATCACTATGGATCATTTCAGCACACTGCAACTTCTTTATGGTCGTTTTTCTTGACCATTGTTTTTGTCATGTGTCTTGTGCTTTTACCAACATCATTACCCCAACATTCTCATGGTTACGGCATGGATTCCTAATTGCCGAAGCACATTGTCACTTACACAGACACTGTATTTTGCATAGGTAGCGTACTAACTTCATAATCATCGATAGTGGTGAAATGCTCGGTACTCGCACCCAGTTTCACACTTTTTAGATATATGACGACACTAGTCAGAAAATACGTCTCCATTAATTTCATTCAGTTTGACAACCACAAACCTCATTCCAGAAATCTTAATAGGCCCCTTAGAAATTTTGTTTGGCTCCTGCACAGACCTTAAAAGTTGAATCCGGCTCCTGCTACGGTTCGAACCTAAAATATTGGCTCCTGCTCCGGCCGGAGTCCACTCCTCCACTCCGGCTCCGTGATCATCTCTGCCACAGAAAGTTTGTGGGGCAAGCGAGTTGTACAAATAATACAATGGTGGCAGCAATAGACCCAGCGTTTAGGGGGAGGCAGTCGAAACAGAAGGTGTCAAAACACAATGAATTGAAAGCAAAGAGCAAAAACAGACGTTATCGACAAGTTTAGAGATGCCATTTTTTAAAATTGCCCGTTCACGGTGGCGTCACTGTTGTTTGTGGGGAAGTCAATTATACCAAATTGTCCCCGATGGATCATCCAGTGGTTCGTTGTAATAAAACAAAGACGGGCGCAGAAAACGATAGTATGTTCTGTTTTTATTGGAACAAATTCCAGGAAATTTGGGTTCCAGTTCCACAGACATAGTTTGTGGGACAAGCGGGTTGCACAAATAACACAATGTTTTTTAGTTTTCAGCGGACCAAATCGTTCCTGAGCCGGTAACAAAAACTTCTATATGTTGGAGCAGGAGCCTGGAATTTGAGTTCCACCTCCGCAGCCCTGCTCAAAGTCTAAACAGCAAATACATTTAGGATTGATAAATAGTTCGTTTTTTTGCTTCTTACGCAAGCGTGGCATCAATCTCATCGCAGATTATAAAAAGTCTGAGTTCATGCTGAATCTGTGCGGTGTTGTAAACCTGCTCTTCCATCAATGAATTTTGCTATGAATTTCTTACATTTTGGGCCAAGTTTATACAAAGGAATGCGAACATTAGTCTCAATTCAGCAAAGATTGCAGTGAATTTAATGACTTTGGTGATTGTTGCATAGCAAAGGCATTGCAAATCAGCAATACTGTGACGGACTAAATGACTTACAGTTTCGGAAAATATAACCGGATCGTGTCATTTTTGTTATATTTTCCGATGCAGTGTAAGACGTGCTTGTGCGTATGTGCCGATAAATTTATGGTCACATTGACCAAACAACTTCGTCGAACAAGTTTCAGGATGAAATGTTGTTTTTTCATGATTAGCCTAAAACCAGCCTTTAATATGGAAAGAAAATATCATCTACATAAAATATATTTTGTACAAAAATACTGCAGCTTTTGGTATAATCTCAGGTTACAGTCTCATTAAAAAACTACAAACTTTGCATTTGTTAACTCCTCCTATTTAGTTTTATGAGGGATCGAACTTGAAGCAAACTCTATGTGTTTATTCTTTTCAGAACACCTCCCCGCACAGTTTACATCTACCGCAACGGTGATGGCAGTGACTGGGGACCCACGACTTCTGTCAATCGTGATAAAGTTCTTGATAGTAAGTATGCTGGTTTAAATAAAATATGTGAAACCACATCCCACTCTTTTTAAGGTTTATACTATTAACTGAACGTGGAATTTATTAGCACTCCAATGTTTTGCTCCGGCAGTGATTGCAGTGAAACTGCACAACTGCCTTAGACAGTTTTGCTGGAAAACGTTTTTGATATTTTAGCTACCAGGTATAGAGCAGATTTACATATTTAAGGACTTTGAATATCGTTTTCAGGGTATTAAACGCGCATGGAAAAATATTTGAAAATACTGAACGACAATTTGCACGAAATTTTTTGCTGGGTAATTAGCCAAGTTCCATACAAGACGCATAGAAAAAGTACACACAATGCCAAAGATTTTATCGTTTAGCGAACTCAAAGATGCCCTGATCTAACCGAAATAATTCAAGCAACACACTACGGAAACAAATGTTTTAAGGCAAGTTTTCAATTTGTCTCTTACATCGTGGTCAAGCAATTTTCCCCAACTTCACTAACGCAGTCGAATCAGGCATTACTCAGCTTTACAATAGGAATTGATTTCAGCTTTACAAAACTTGTTCATCTAGTATAGTGGTCATTAACCGGGGGGCGTCAGTAAATTTCCAGGGGGACGTGAGCCCTTAGGTGCCCTACAACATGGAAAGTTTGATCATTAAATTTGATAACACATGCGGTGGTTTTTGCAGCTTGTTTAAGTCAGGAGGGGCTTGAAACAAAGGACAATTACTTAGGGAAGCGTGGTAGAGAAAAGGTGAAGAACCACTGATCTGACAATTTTAAACCTATGAAAAAGTCACAGAGCAAAATAACTGATTTAAAATATTTTTGTACTTTCAGGGAAATCCATCGAATTTTCAGAA
>JGI24159J19872_10005388_pt1 | contig 16541 bp, 10 predicted proteins | sample Ectturendosymbi4_FD_19872 | JGI IMG/M metagenome (IMG submission 19872) | reverse complement strand
TAAAAGGCATTATTCCAAAATCCCGGACATTGAAGCACTTTTTAACATTTCTCCCTGACGCATATTTGGCCACTAACATCCCGGACATGTCCGGGAAAAACCTGACGTATGGCAACCCTAGTGTAAGTAGACTAGACGAATTCATGGTCTTTCGCCAATCCTTTGTGACAAAGGAATCAGTAAATTTTGTTGCTTGTGTAGAACTTTGTTCTTATGCAGTATGCTGCAGCTTCTGCGTTATATTCTACGCAATGTTGTATGATCTATTGACTATGTGAACCATTATTTCGTCACAAAAAGCAATACACTTACTTAGCATACAATGATTGTAGACACTTGCGTTCAGTGCCATTTTTACACATACAGTAGTGGACTTACTGGTGAACTTCATGCTGTTTCAACAAGATCACTGAGGATACGCAGTGTTACGTGAAATCGTTTTTGTATTTTAAAACAATTTGCGAATGGATTCAACATCAACTCAGTCGTCTTGGGGGGACTAGTTGCTTGAATACAGATTTGTGCAAGTCTGAATCATCGCAAAGCGAAGAAAGCAAGGCCCTGACGGCTGATTCTTCGAAAGCTTGCAGCAAACCTCGAGTTTTTTTGAATGAACTGGTTACTGTCATGGCTGACCGAGCATGGAGGTCACGTGAGATTCGCCGGTGTAGGTAATCATCACCATCGAGAACGATTTAAAAAATACCGGAGCTGAGCTAAATCTGGTGGGTCATTTCGGCGAGTAAACAGGAAAGCTGCGAAGTTAGAAGATTGCCTTACCGCAGCGTCCGAGAAGGTTGTTGGTTCGATATCAACTTTGAGATCAACATATTGAAGGCGGCAGCAGCTGACTTGCTACAGAAGGCGAGAGGCGAAACATCTGGCCTCACAGAGTCATAGGGATGATAGCTGTATACTTGATAACGTAATAGCAAAGCAAGCCCTCTGGCTATTGATCATTGTAAGCCTGTGCAAACCAAACGAAGATATAAATTTTAAATTTTCGTATCTAAAACTTACCGGTAGTACCTACTCTGTAACAAGGAGTGGTCAGCGCAAAATATTCGCATGTTCTATGAATCTTTTATGAGTGGTTGTGTCTTATGCCGACCGTAGAACAAGGTGACATGTTGAGAGTTGACTTAGCGCTGACTTATCGCACGAAGCCACAATTGGGAGTTTGAAGTAAGTTCACGGTGGTGCGGCGAAAAGACAATGAATTGTGTTTGAAAAACGACAACTGATTTGTTGGGCATCATTCAAAGGGAGTGATTTTGTTGCCGATAAACATGACTTGTCAGGTTAGGTTGGTTTCGCTCAGCTGGCTATTTCCATGTGTTCAGTGGAAGCGATAGTTTGTTACCGATCTCCCAACATTTTGAGTGGCTTGTAGTAAATGCAGTATCTCTACCGCAAGAAATCCTTTGACAGCAATGAACCAGACATTATGATGTGTACCAAATATGTCTTTCGCCTATTGAGTAGGCATCATCGGCCCTTGAAATAAAATCAGGTAGCAAATACTGGCTTATTGCTATGTGTATTTACAGTATTTAATGAAATTGAAAGCATTTTGTAAACATATGTCTTTTTAGGGAGAAGCTGTAGCGTAAGGGTCAATCGCTTTTTTGTTGGCGATTAACGTAGCCGTAAACCTATACATAGAGCCTATTGCTGAACGCGGTATCCATTAGAAGTTTGATTTTGAGAAATATTTAAAAAATAGAAAATGCAACAAAAGCAGCAATTATTTTTGTGCGGAACTCAAGATTAACTTCATGAGAATTTTTGCAGCATTGAGCACAAGCTCAACGTGCTCCATCTCCCGTGTTTCCGAGCAGACGTCCGTCGAAACTTACCCACCCAAATTTTTGAACCACGCTAGATGCGACAACAGGCTGTTTAGGCGCTTTACTTGTAACTACCGGCTAGTGAGTCTAGCAGTCTTGTATGAGAAACGTGTGCTGTGCTGTTAGCCCTTCTTACAATTCTATTGTTAGCGTTTTACCTTTATATGAGCAAAAACTAAAAGCTAACGTTGATCTGAACTGAAGGGTACAGCTTGTGTGTTGATAGAAGTGTTAAGAATAGAAGAAAGGTAAATCTGAACTGAACTGACGGCCATATCCGGAAGGAAATAATGGAGGTGAGTGGGTTTGCACAACGGCCGTCATGTGATATGTGGGTTTGGGAAGGTTGTGTTGCTGCATCATGGCCTTATTTGGCGACGGTTTGAGTCTTCATGAAAAATATCCCCCTATTGTTCTCAATGTGGTGCATTTTTTCAAATTAGCGGGTGTGTTTTTCTGATTTGTGCCTACCGTGATTTTATCCGTGGTCATCAAGTTTGCGTTTGATGCAATTGAAAGTTGGTATTGTATTGATTCGGATAAAAACTGCCAAGCCTGTTCGTAGTTGACGACTGCCTTTGCTGTTTGCTCTCGGTTACTGAAGCAAGTATTTGTATATGTCAACTGACACACGACTTGTTCGTAAGCGTTACGCTGCATTTAGACGTTTTGCAATGTGATAAATTTCCTCGCAGCAGCTCTGTTCAGATCTGACCGTGCCGCGCGTGCCCGGAAGTTGCGATGACGTGTCAGTCGTGTGCTGATACGTGATAATGCGTGCATTTTCAAAGAAACGCTAGCATTCTACTAGTCAAAGCAAACCTTTATTATGTTAAGGAAGGCAGCACTTCTGCAACAAAATTACATTGCAAAAGAACTCAATCCTAGGGAGTTTAACAAACTGGCCAATCAAGGCTTGAGAAACGTCCAAATGTTTTTGACGCTGTGGTTGTATGCAGAAACCACCGTTACCTCAAGCTGTCACGAACCAACCAGTGTGGATGGCAAGCCCTGGCTCGATTCCTGGATGCCCGCCTGGTCTTGAGTATTTGACTCAACTGGACCAAGTCCTCATGCACCAACAAGTAGAATTATTTGAAGGTATACAACAAATGTGAGAAGTAAACAAAATATGAGAATAACAACACCTGAGCTGTGAATTTTGAGGATGCTTTTCGAACATATTCGAGGGAATTACGGTTCACATTCATCACACGTATGCAGTCGTTTTGCAATCTGACAGTTGGTTACTTTTCTGCATGGTGGCTTTTTTGTATGGTTTGTGTATTAACTGTGTCATATGAAACGATAAACCAATCAATAAAACTATTCATCTGAACCAATGGCGTTCAAAGGGCAGCCGTGAGCACATTTCACATGGCTCACGGCACTGGTTTCAAATTGCCTGGTATATGGCCCGGCCCCGCCAAAGGTTGAATTACGCGTTTGTGTCGAAGCAACGGCAGTTCCTTCCCACTTGCGAAGTTGAAAAGGAATGCTTCTGCTTCAAACCCTCAAGGTAGGCCTGCACAACTTAGAAAGCTCGAAGGGCCAAACTATCAACATAAATTTCCAGCGGGCCACAAAAGTATATTTCATTTCGATGTAGAGGTTCCGTTGTAGTATGGAAGAAATTATAGAAGGACAATTTCTTGCTCGAGGTCGAGCCTTTGCAGCATTTTCTACAAATGAGAAGGCTCGCGCGGTTCGCAAGAAAAGCTTTAGCGGGCCGTACGTTGTGCAAACCTGCCTTAAGGAAATGCCTGGACTATGCTAGCCGGAAGGGATTTCTGGCCCGCAGGCGCCTTTAGATTACCAACTTTGGCCTTGTTTGAAAAAATATCTGGTGTGAACGGGGGATACGACGTTGAATTCTTTTTGGATGCTTTGAGTCGTGGGCCATTAAGCGCGTTACTGCCAGTGCCACCACTTAACAGTGAGGTTGAAATGGCATCGATTGTTTGTCATAAAGGACTTGATCATATGTATAGAGAATGTTTTAATTAGTTACACGTGAAAGCAGCTGAAATCTGACGTAACCGTAGAAAAACACACACAAATAAACATGATCGATGTTTGAAAGATCGTGTTCACAAACGTGTTGTAGTCAGTGCGCTGATTTTGTTTTCAGCTTTCACGGGAATCGAAACGAAGAACCGCTTCGCAGTGAAAAACAGCCTCGGACAGCAATGCTACTTCGCACATGAAGGTGATGAGAAAATACTTGTTAGAAAATCGACAGTGCTGTCCTGTAGTTTGGGTCAAAGTTGCATGTATATTGGATCGCGTTGCCCAATGCTTTAAGTCAGGACTTTAGTCCTGCCAACGTATGGTGTACTTCATGAAAACCTCTGTTCTGTGCATCAAAATGCGGTACGTTATATAACTGCACTGCAAACGGTGGGAAAGTTCCTGTGAGGATTCAGGAAATAACAAAAAGCTTCAAGTACTTCATTCAAAGTTTTTTTTCCTCTATATGTGGAATATGTAATGTGTGAGTACCCCTTCAGCATTTCGACAGATGTACATGTACCCCTAAGATATCCTATGACAATACATTTCATCATGATTATTCATTGATATATTTAATAATAAGCATATAATGATTTTTGAAAAAAATATTCACTAACATATGTGTAAATATTTGGAAATAAATCATATGCAAATATATTTTGCTCTTCTATTGATAACCTTAAATGTACCCCTTTGGATAGGCAAATGTACCTCTGGGGTTACATGTACCCCAGGTTGGGAACCCCTGGTTTAAGGGTTCTCAACCTTTTTTGGTCCATGGACTATCTTTAAAAAAAATATCGGATGGACCACTTTGCTATGCTGACAGTTGACACCTCATGAACAATTGGTCAAAACTGTATTAGGCTACACATAGGTGGTCTTACATAATTTATTGTACATTAAGGTTATAATTTTCAGGAACGTTTTGTCAAGGATTTATAGAACTCTCTGTNGACCAGTGGAAAATCCACTTGTGCTAGGTTGAGAATCACTGGTTTAAAGGCATTGCTACTCAACGTTTTTACCAAAACTCTTTNGAATTTTTCTCAATTTCCACGTTTTTTTCTTTTTCAAATTTCCTAGAATTCCACAAGCCGGCAGTTTTGTTGTTGAGTTAAATATTTCGTTCGCATCAGAACGTGTTCTATTCAGGACATGGAGTGCAGGCAAAATCAAGAATGCATGCAATGGCAAATGCTTTTCAATTTATCTGCCCCATTGTTCAGCAATTTGCGAATTTTGCATTCTTCTCGCAACAACTTCGCATGGTTACCGCACCGAAAACCGTGTTGTTGAAACTAGTCCCCGTTCTGTATGTAGCTGGATGATGTTTCAGACAACTTTCAAGTTTGCACACAAGAACTGTGTATTAAAGTTTTTGTAATTTGTCCACAAATCACCGTTTAGTCACATATATCACGCTAGCCGGCTTTTCAACACTTTCAAATGTCTGCTGTACCTCCAATGGAAGTGTACCTGAGAAATTTGCGTTGATAGACATGAAGTACAGCAAAGCTGCGGGTAGACATAGAAACAATTGTCACGGCGCTCTTTCAGTAAGATTAGGGTGTTGGTTAAAAATATGTTAAGAGTGTATTGAAATTTTTAGAACCTGAAAAAAATCCTCTGATCCGTGCACACATATTTTTGAGTGCAACTTAAGCAGCAGATTACAGCTCTGAGGTGCAACACAGAATGCGAAACACATATCCGGGCTGTTCAGCAATACAGTCATGATGTTGCTAAGCGACGATTGGTAACAGAGCTTTGTGGGTTTGTTGAGGCTACGAACGTTTGTGGCAGCCAGGCCATCACTTATCCTGCCTCAGGCACGCTTTCGAGGTTAAATTCTCATTTATTGTTTTGATTGCTGCCGTGCGGTATCCGCCTCGACGGGGGGTGTTGAACAATACGCAAAGAATTAAAGAATTGCGTACGCTGCGATCGATTCGGGTGTTTGTTGCGGTGTGTAACAGCCAGGGGTCGGCAACATTTTTCGCACTGTGGACCGGTTTCAGCCTGGCATTAGTTGACGGACCGGTCCTCAACGAAATAATGAATGTTTGGCACATGCAAATTTATCACATCTCGTAAGTCATCATGGCCCTGATTCAGTGAGACATGGGCCTGCTTTGGCGCAATAAGATGCTCCGGCCCCGGGCCGGTAACAATTTCTTCACGGACGAGCACCTGGCCGCGGTCCGGTGTTTCCCGACCCCTGATGTACAGAGCCTGGTGTGTTAATTCGCATTTGTTAAAAAGCAATCCGCAACTGCAGCAGCTCAGTTTGAACAGAGTCATTTGGAGACATGTAAACGAGTAAGTTAAGTTTAAATTTGCACCCCGGTGCCATTTCCTGGTTCATCAAGCTTTCTGACAATCATGTGCAAGTTTAAACTCAGCTAATCATTCCTTGTTTGTAAATGGATTTTCGAATATCCTTGCGATGAGGTGGGCGCGTTAACTCGCCATCTACTGATATTTGTTTCGAGTCTGCGCTTTTTAGTCATTAGCAAATTTCGGTCATTTCTTACAGCGATTTTCTGAAAACGCAATATCTGTGAGTTTTAGATTTAATGGGGTTAGTGAACAATAGTGTTAAGAATGTGTCTGTAACCCTGTGATTCAGCCTCCAATGCCGAGTTGTAAAACGTTCTGTTTTGTATGTTCTCATCAACATGCGTTGTGCAGAAAGTGTGTGTTTGTACTATGGCCTTCGTGTCTGCGGGCAAAAATACGTTGTTGTAATGCTACGTATTTCACAGGGTCTTTTGTCTTATTCTATAAAACAAGTTTCTAACCCACGCACAGTTTTATTTTTCGATCTGGCAGTTTGTCCGTATACGTCTAGCATTCCATTAGACTTTGGTTTGATTCAATATACGTCTTTGCAAGAATGCTTAAATGTCGATGGGTATACGTCCATGGGCGTCGGAAGTGGGGGACNTGTTAGGCTTTGGCCCTCNCCTGGATTTTGATATTTTACATTTTCCTATTAAATCTTTAGCAAAAAAGGTTGCATTCTAAGTTTCAGTTCGGTAAAATGAAATTTCACCATTTTTGCCACCCCCCATGGCAAAATTCTTGGCTACCCCTGGAAAAATCCACTGTTGTCATCCCTATGGACAAACTTCTTCCCACGCCCATGTACACGTCTTTGCAAGAATTTGTTCAAATTTTCATGAGACGTGCTGCAGGCAGTCATTGAAACGACCATGATTTGATGTTTCACTCACCGTTGCAGAGTCGGATTTCTGCATGAGGATATGCTGTGGACCAGGGCGCGGCTTCATGATGCACGTGTTAGACAACGCAGGGCAGGTACGTCATGACAACTTAAACAATGACACTCTTGGTTCAAGCGTTTATGTTCAGACGGATGCGGTGGTGCGGAACATTGTTCAACTTCGCGCAACGGATGAGTGAAAACAAGCCCGGTGTCAGTGAAGCGTTACATTCCAGCCTTTCAGCTGGGAGCAAAAACTGGCTGATGCAATTTTCTCCGTTTTCTAATTGCAGATAAAACCAGGTTGTTCACTGGACATAATTGTTTCTTTTTTCTCTGGGTTATCTTTTCAATGGGGTTGCATGTGTAGTACAGATAATGTTCAATTCTGAGCAACCGTACCAGCCTTTTGTTTTTTTGCGTAACGTTCGATGTCTCAGGTTGGAGGTTTGCCGGTTGCACCTGCTGCAACATTAGTAGTAACTTGCTTTGTTGCTGGCAGGCCCCTGCCCAACCTGCAGGAATAGGCTGCCAGATCAAACCTCAAAACGCTTTGTAATTGTCAAGTAGCGGACATTGCTCCAACAAACTCCATCCCAGATATCATCTGCCATTGGAAGAACCTTTTTCGGTATGTCCACGCCTAACCAAACAAATTCTTTTCGTTCCAAAGTTTGTTCCTGGGGCCGTTGTTATGAAAACTTCGCTTTGGTTAAGTTGCTAAGGCTTTGCAAAATCGTCTGCACCACCGCTCTCTCTCTTTCTTGCTGTGTGTGACACAACTCTGCACAACCTCCGCCATTGTTCGCTTTTGTTCACAATGTTTGGCGCCGTTGAAGTGTTGTCGCATCTCGTACTCACAGCCTCGACCGATAATACAAAACCTTCACGTACATTTTCTGGTCGGAATCAGCTGTTTTGGACACAGCTAAATAATATTTTGTGATAGTAACTGTTGAGTGTTAACGATAAAAATCCCTTTGTCGCCAGCTGCAAAGCTATGCTTCAATGGCATAAAATCATTTCACACGACCGGACCGCTAAGAATTAGTTAGACGGTCGGCAGCATCTTTGTACATTCTCACTGTTTTGGAATTAAGATCTTTGTAAGTTGTTGGGGATTCAAGTTAATCTTGGAAAGAAGCAAAGTTTGCTTGGATTAAGTACTAACGCTTCTATAATATGACGTTTTCATTTCAAATTAGGGTTGGCCAAGTTATTTTCACTTCTAGTGGGCGGGCTGCCAACTTCACTACTGCAATTCCCTTGGTAAATGTTTTAAATAAAATCCACATGATTTTGAAAAGCACTATGCACAAGTAGTCCTTATTCAATGTGTATAATCCACATTTTAATTGCAATGCCACGTAATTTTACGTGCTCACATGTACTGGTGTGTCAGCTGAGCTGAATGCATCTTTATTTTCTGCGTTACGAGTTATCGTTTTTTCGAACGAGGAGTACAATGCCGGAACTCCGACGTTCAGGTGCGGGAGGGCGAAATATTTTGAATAAATGGGAAACGCTGTACAACAATGCGCTGCGTCTCGAAATGCTGCGGGCAAATTCCTTGCAGTGAGAAATGGCAACCGTGACCAGCAGCGAAGTCAGTCCAAAACTTCTTTTGGTTGCCCAGGGGCAGGATATTTGACTTTACGAGCAACAGTATTTTTATTTGGGAGGCCGCTTATCAAAGCACAAATAAAGCGCTAGATATGCTAAAATGAGGGGGACACGCCCTCTGCCCCCTCGGGCTACGCCTGTGATCATGACAAATAGATGTTAACCCGGTTAAACTCACGCAGAAAATCCGACTCCACATCGGGTTTAATGTTCACGCTGTCAGCGTCGTAGCCGTAGCCAGCCCAAATACGCTTATCAACGCTGAACAACGTCATTTGATACGATGATTGCGCACTTAACCTATGAGGAGATCGAGCTTAAAACGGCAACTGAATAACTTGTCAGTTATTGTAAATGGACTGTGCTTTGCTATTTGCTACATTGCTTTTGTGGCAACAGTAACATGACTTTTAGCTCGTGCAGGCGTTTTGGTTGGACATCGATGAATTTTCGCGTAGCCAGTGGGGCAGCAAGGTATCTATGGTCCCCTCAAATTTCTAGCATATCTTGTCGTTTTGTGCTTTGAGAGGCGGTGTCCCAAACAAAATAGTGTTGCTCGCTTAAAGTCAAAATATTTGGCCCCTCAAAAATACTGATGCATCTACCTTCTTTTCAATATAACATATCTTCTTGACCGTTGATTCCAAAACTGTGGTCTGCGAAGACTCTTCAAGATGGTGCGCGAGTAGAACTACCTTATGATTTTCTTCACAAAAAAACTTTATTCACAGCTTTTGCTTTTAATTATCGGGTTCTGCTTATAAATTGTTGTGTTTCTGTGTACGATTTCTGTTAGTTTTTAACAATGGTCATTATGTTTTTCACAGCCATTTTGCACATGTCACTTTTGTGTCAAGTCTAGTTTCCTAAACTTTTGATCGAATGATATTTTGGTTGGATGAGTTTTCCTGGAACAAGGTGTACGTGGTGATAGTACGGGACAGACAAGTGGTACGCGATCAGCAAAAGTTTGGGAACCACTGTGTCGCGACAATATATTGTACCTTCTTTTCGAGACATGCCCAAACGACAGAGCTTAATCTGTTCACAACAGTTGAAAGTGAAGTACAAGGCGGCTATTTATTTCGACTTCACCAACGCAATGTGGCTTTCTGTTGTTATGCACAATACGTTGTGTTTTGCAAATTTTAAGTGTCTGGTGAGCGACGTGTTGTGAAGCAAAACCATAACAGCTCGTAAACCATCTTAACTTTTGTCCAACATACGAAAACAGATGCTTTTTAGCAGTTGCTCAAAGATCCAGGGGAATTGGGGTAAGTTTTACCCCATCAGTTTACGGATTTTGGTGTATACCTAGGTTTCCCAAACTTTTTTGCTAGCAGCCGCTTTTGATTTATAAAAATTCTTCGCTACCCTTCACGTTTGACAATGATAAAGACCTGAAAATAGACATTTTGGATATATTTCGTTGAAACAATCTTAACTTCTGATTCTTCAGAACGAATAACAAATAAACATTTATTGAGATCACTGCTATGTTTCTAAAGCTCGAACGGTATCTTGTTGATTAACGTTGCGAAAAACCGACCTCACGCAAATGTGTTGAAACAAATGAACGGAGCAGAGTTTTTGCTGCATCTGATGATGTTGGAAGTTTTGATGTAACACTGAACCAAAAAGTTTGAAGCTTTTTTCGGAAAATCCTGCCGTGAAATTGAATCAGAAGATAAGTCAAAAAGTTCTTTCTGAAATTCACTAGAGGGATGCTCGATGTGTTTTTCTATTACTATCATCTTTTGCATCCAATCTAATTTGGTATTGCCTAACCCTGAAGAAAACCCTTCCCATACATTTTCAGTAACATTGCGAAGTGATTCGTTAAATTTGGAATTTCAACTTAAAACTGGTTCCTTGGAGAGATAGTTACGTTCGCTCAGCTTTTGAAGAGACCGTGATAAATAATATGATTAAAACAATCAGCTGCTACTGTAAAACTGGTGGATCGAATATGAGTTTTTTTTCGTTTAGAAGATTATGACTTAATTTTCGTTTCGTTTCAACGGGTCACCTTACTTCACAATGTAGTAGAAGTGTTTCGAATTCCGATTCCATTTCAATACATAAGCAATTAAGTTTCACAGCATCCTGCACAACTTCGCGAAGATCGGGATATATTTTGTAAGCATCTGTTGCTTCTCAAGAAACCATACAGTGGGTAAAGTAGTGGATGTATCAGTTGCACGTCACATCTGAGCAAGAAATCCTCCCGCATGTCCTTCCATTGCTGCACCTTCCTCGGTAAACTCCTGATACAGTGATTCCATTGTAGCTCTACTTCTGCTAAACAATTGCCGGCTTGCGAAATAAACGATCCCTTCCCGCTGTGTATTCAGGTTTATTCAACAGATTAGAATCTCCAGTCATTCGGGAACCTTGGGCACATTTATGGAGCAGGAGCGTCGCTGCAGTGATTGATCACAGAACGAAATCCATTCANCCGCGCAGCAAGGAGTTCATTTTTCACTGTCTGCTTCCACACACATTCCGTTGCTATTGAACAGCTGATACACGTTCAACTATGTNACAAAGTCGCGCTCTGGAAGGGTTGACGCAGAGCCTGAAATCNATTCATGTTCGCACCCGCTTCTCCAATGGGGAGGGTCGCGGNGTACAGCCCTAGAAGGTCTCGAAATACGTCATGGTCAACAAGCAATCACAGATANTTCTGCTGGCTCCACACCAAGACGGGGCCAAGCAAGGTCGGAGATGTAGTCACTCCACCTGGTTCTTGGTCCACCTTTGGGCCACTTCCCCGTGGGTGCAGCCAGCAGGACTTGCCTCGCCGATTTATCCTGGGACATTCTGGACATATGGCCGAACCAACGTAGCTGTGATCTCTCGATTCGAAGAAATGCCTCGATATTCAAGGTTTTATGAATTTGACAGCTGCGCACTTTGTTGCGAAGTGTCACACCGTTAACCCTTCATAAAAACCCCATCTCTGCCGCTTGTACTTGGGATAGTATTCGTTCAGTCATTACCCGAGATTCATGACCATAGGTGAGGATCGGAACAAAGATCAATTTAAAAACTGACTGCTTTGCGGTGCTGAAAAGCTCCCGTTTTGTCACCACAGAGCGATAAAACTTACAGACCAATCCTTGAATCTTCTTGGTCCATGTTTTGTCACTCACTCTTGAGTACCCCGAGGTACTTGTACTTTTTCACCTGCCGCACTGCCACTTATTTGGAGCGTACACTGGTTTGGGTTTCTGCAGATCCACAATAACTCGATCTTTTTAGCGTAATTTTCATTTGCAATTAAAAGGCCCTCTTGAGAAAATAGTGAATGACGATATCTTCCACAAAAAGCAAACGCTTTTTTCGTATGCATAACATGTGAGCACACGTTGGTCAGAACTTTGATATCACAATGCTTTATACGAGGGCAGGGTTGTCCATCTCATTGATGTGGCACGGAGGTTTGAATTTGGTGCAATCATGCAAGATGTGGTGTGCAGTCTCCACCTTGCCACATTCACACAAATCTGAGCCGCACAGGCCAATTGTTTTCATGTTGGCCGCAAAGCGACCAGGAACAGCACACAATCTTCCAACACCCACGGTGAATGGTTGTAATTTAACTCCATTGACACGCATGAAAATTTCTGAGCAGGAAGACAGAGTAACTTGACAGACAGTAACGGGCAGCCGTTAACACCGTACTCCAGTAATACTCCACAAAGCTTTTCACGTGGAATGCGGAATGGTCGTATGCTTTCTCAAGGTCGACAAAACATGTGCAGACGTCTTTGGCATAACACCAAAATTTTTCGAAAATTTGGTCTGTAGTGCTCCGACCAGGACGAAAACCGCACTGGGTATCATTCAGCTTTGATTCAATTATTTCGTGGTATCTTTTTCCAAGGCACTCGGCCAACACTTTTCCAGTGAGGCTGAGCAGAGATGCCCCTGTTGTTGGTACATTCTCTCCTGTCTCCCTTTTTGTGTATTGGGGCTGATTGCCCAGTTTGTCGATCGTTCGGTGTCCTCCCAGAACACCAGGCCACTTGGCGCACACGAGTCAGTTAAAGAATTCATTCTCATGTAAATGCAACCCCCTACAGCAGTGGTGCTCAAACGTTTTGGCTCGTGGGCCACATTTGTCTTTCAGAAACCCTTCGCGGGCCACAAGAATTAATAATCTCAATAAAAATTGTCTTAAATGATTAAAGTGTTAAGTTTTCTTTCCAATGAAAATTGCTTCGCGGGCCACGGTTTGAGCACCACTGCCCTACAGCGTTTCAGGTCGGATTTCATCGCAAACTGCAGCCTTAAGTGTTCTGACAGCTAGGAAGACTTCGGGTGCAGTGATGGTATTTTGATTTTTCCTTGTATGTAATTCACTTAGATATGTTTTTGCATTAGTGTGCTCAACCGCATTTCTTATCGAGAAAACGTGTAGATGCATATTACTGCGGGTGAAACGGGTGTGCCCTTAGCGACCTCTAGAACTCGTCCCCACCATTACCCCTTTGCGGAGTGGCGTCCTTTGTTTGGGTAATTTGATATATACATTCGTATTCCCCACTAAATGAAATGGCGACAGCAAATATTGTTAAAAAGGGCTTCAAATCAAATACGCGTAAGAGTGCTTTCAAACGTTACACTCCGTAAAAGCGAAGGGTTTGAATTCATCAGATAATTTTATTTCATGAAAACCTCAATAAGTTCATTAATGCTGTGAACTACGTGGAAACTCTAAGTTCAGACCAGTCACAAAAAATTGCCTCTGATTTTCAGTCCGCTGTTGAGCTTCGCTTTCTGGAGCAGAAACCGACGTGTTTTGCATTTGATGCGGATTGTCAACAGCTGAAAAATATCGCAGTTGGTTTTTCAGCGAACAACAGCGACGGATGTTTTCCATTTTCCGGGTGCTCAATCAACTACTTTTGCTGGCTCGTACGAACCGTTGCCGTGTTGATAGGCCTGTAAACAAACCAGTATAGATGGTCAGTGACCTGACACGAGGATTGAATTTAAGTCTTATTCTTGTCCATCGGATTTCACTGAATGATTTGAAGAATGTACCATTTCATAACTGGTTGATCGATATTGCCAGACCTTTATTTTAGGACATAACTTAGCGGTTCCCCACGTTTTTCGCGCAGTTGTTTTGATCTTGTGGTGTAGAACGGGTTTTAACCTCCTTCTGCTCTAATGACATCAAGGATCGCCGCCAAAATCGTAAAGACCAATCCCCCCCTATGATCTCACGCAGTCTATTCTCCCGATTCACTTCAAATGTTTTTCACATTTTTGGAACTTGTATCATTTGCAGGAAAATCCTGTGCTGCTTGTTTAAGCGCTAAGTAAAAATATCAAATTATCTTCTTGCTGTAAAAACCACAACAAAAACTTTCTCTTGAACAGTTATGTTTTAAATCATCTCAAAAGTTTTAAGTGAAATCCTTGTTTTTTTGCATTGCAATAACCAGAGAAAACGCTGTAAAAATTTAAACAACTTGCGTAGTTTATGCGACAAACACTTCATCTTCGATGCAACGTACTGTTCTGGGTGTTTCGTTTCTTGAGGACCTGGGCGTACGCTCAGCGGAGGGAGAGGTTTTGCCGCCTGTTTGACGTGAACAAACGGTATTTCGTTGTAGGAAGTGATGCGTGTCAACCGTCCATTCAAGTGTTGCGCCGGCTGCTGCTGGTGCGCCAACGCTGACTGCTGTGCATTCACATTGGAGGTTGAAGCCCCAGTTGGCACTGTCATTGGGAGCGTCCGACAATCGTAAGTTTGTCATTGGCGTAAAAAGTGTGTCTCGTGAAAGAATATTGCTCTCAGCTTGTAGGTGGTCACGTTTTTGGAACCAGCACTGTTGTGCGATTCAAAACAATCGAGTATGTTTTGGAATGTTGCGATACGAAACTTCAGGTATAACCTATACGCTCATGCTGGCATTGTCACGTCCCAACGAAGGTGGCCTCAGATGACTCATCTAACGAACATGAGCTGCGTAAGAGGCTGGCGAGGTAGCCATGGTATCCCTAGATCTGTAAACGTGGTCCAGCACAATTTGAAATGTTTAGCTTTTTCGGATTAGACCAGTTGTTCTCAAAGTTTTTTTTATATTAATATTCCCCCCCTTACAATCCCAAACACTGTTGATTTCTCCCCAAAACAATACACAAAAAAGAGAATTGCAAAAAATTCACCCTACCTACTGTGAAGAAACAATAGACGATTATGAACCAAACAGACTCTTTAATAACCTCAGCGACTGCAGTTAAAGCAGCCTGCCGTTGCTTACTGTAGACATTCCCATTTAAACCAACTTCGTTGTGCAGTTTTATATGTATTGAATAAACAAATATGAAAAACTTAAGGTTTTTTCATCAACAGCTTTTCCTCCCCAGTTCCTGCCTGGAACAAATTTCCTCCCAGGAAATAAAAATTCCTCCCATAGTGAGCCAAGTGGCACCCGTTTGAGAATTGGATTAGTCTCAAAAGCGAGAAACTTGCTCTCAGAGATAAAATCGGAACACTTTATTTCAATGCCTTGGAATATTTCCGCCGTGCTGTTTTCAATTACTTTTATTTTTTGGAACGCATGCCTTGAAGTGCTGCTGTAGTTTCGACTTAATTGTCCCAAAGCGTTGAGTACAATTCCTGTCCGCTCCCCTCCAACAAAATCTGCATCCGTCCCACACCCGCACATCAAAAAAGTGAAACCCGCGTCCAACTCAAACGCACTCAAAATGTGGTATGCTTGCATCTCAGAGGATTCAACCTGCTGGTGATGCTATCCTCAGCGTCTACGCAGTTTATTGCTTGGAAACAAGCGGTAAAACAATATCGTTGCTTAATAGACGTTTTGTTCCTTGCAGTGCTAGTAAATGCTTACAAATCGCATGACTTTGCTGAGGAACTTAATCGATGTTAAACAGTCAGTACTTTGCAGTATGTTAAAATTGGTGTAGTCTGATAACGTTCACGAAAGTTTCCTTTAAGTCGATTTTAGTGCGGAGCGGAAAGCTGTGGGATTTTTGGTTTGGTCGTCGTCGAGTGCGGATCTGAGCTCTCTGCTGCAGACACAGACAGAAAGCTGATTTGGAAAAGTTCAGTATAATTCCGTTCGGCAAGGGCAGCGCTTTACATGAAAGCTGCATGCCTGGTGTTAAGCTTTTATAGTTTTTAAAAAGTCCTGAGATTTTAAACGTGTTTCATCTGTCTCTGTTTTATTTGCTGCTGTTTCTGAAGTTCTTGACGACTTGGGATTTGCATACTGGAAAGCTGACCTGCACAGAGGGAAGAATCAACGCTAACTCAGTTGTTTGCCATTCAACAATACATCACACGTGGACATCGTTGAGTGTTGTAAGAATTTCGTTAAGATGTTCCCCAGGAGCTTCCTATTGAGTATAGGGTATTGCATGCCTGCCATTGCTCTGCCTTTGCAAGAATGGTACACCCTACGGCACTTTGGAATCAACGCTCATTCACCAACAAGACGAGGCAGGAGAGCAGGTACGCGTAAGATTCGAGCAATTGCTGTAATCATTACAAAGCATGGGCGATGTAATCAAACTCGCTCACGAGGCTGTCAGATCGGAAATTTAGTCCCTGTTTATTGTTGTGAATTTATGACAACACTAATCCGTCAAAGATACATGTCTCCAACGCCATCTTTCTTGGTACGAAAACCGCCGGTTGCCAATCAACGTAATCTGGTGCAAGTAAATATAACTCGTCAGCCGACCTTTAGAAGAGAACAGTCTACACAGATGATCATGATGGTTACCCTGAACTGCCGCTCCGTTGCAAATAAACGTTTGTCGATTGCTGACTTCATTAT
>JGI24159J19872_10005387_pt1 | contig 16541 bp, 10 predicted proteins | sample Ectturendosymbi4_FD_19872 | JGI IMG/M metagenome (IMG submission 19872) | reverse complement strand
TGCAATTACGATGCGACGCGGTTTTCATGACCTCATCGCCCAGCAGTTCTCCACGATTTTCTCTGCTGGCTGTTATTTTTCGGACTACACTAAATAAAATCTCGTCTCGGCGTTTCCAACAATACCTACAAAAAGCACCTTTGTGTAGTGGAATCAGGCTTCACCTTTACATTTTCACCTATTCCCCAGCTTTCACAATACCATAGGCCAAACCCACGAAGCAAATCTTTTGATGCCTTGCAGTGTAAAAACGCCCCAGTATCGAGTTCGCAAGTGCGTTCACAAGATAAGCCAAGGGCGACGAATCGCTCACGCGTGAATCCTATAACAAGTGCAGTGTAAAGTGGGTAAGTGATGAACATGATCCGGTTTCCGGATCACGATTCAACCGGACTCTGCAATTCAGAACAGGATCCGGATCGGACTGGATTTCGAAAAAACTCAACCGGATCAGATTTGGATATCCAAACTGCATTGATCACTGCAGTAAAATGCTTAATCAGAGTTTTTTTTCGGATATAAACCGGATTGGATCAAATATTTGGACAGGTCTACCGGATAGGATCGGACCGGATTACTCAATGAAAATTTTGGACTGGATTAGGATTGCGAAAATCTCCGATTTGTTCAACACTAGTCGCTATACATCTACTGTGCAAGCTAGTGAACAAAGAGTTGTATGGAGGTGGAAATCATGTACACTGATGTACAGATTTCACGAATTTGGCAATTGCTGTTCATGCCTCTCATGAAGTTGGTGCTGTGAACTATAGATCATGCTGCGCACTTTAAAATCCATCCATCGCAGACGTGCACTGACGTTTACAGTATGAGTTGATGTCGCATGTGCAAAGTTAGAGGCATACAAATTTTAACACAGGTTTCATAAGCGCAATGCTGAAAAACAGTTTGGAGATAACTGCTTTGTTGCATATGTTTGCAAGTGGCTAGGTGAAACATTTGATGACACATCAGTCAAAATATCTTTAAATTACACTGACACTGAAATATATAGCCTAATGTCACATGATGAATACAAAACATTCAGTATTTGTTATATTAAAAATATCCTATGACATTTTTTCAAGGAGCTAGTGAAATAATTATATATCTGTTACTACTATCACCACTGATGCCAGAAAGTTGCCCTATTTTTGCAAGCCTGGTTTGTGAAGATTAGTGCAACACACAAGGGTTCTTACTTTTAAAACAACTATTCCTAACATTGCCAAGCCACTCCCAGCTGATCAGTAGCCTATTTAAAATATATGTTTGTATTTTAAACAGAGCCTCTTGTGATAAGTTGTGCATAGCTTTCAGCTTTTATTATGAATAAGCATCTTCTCAGTAACGTTTCATTTCTTGACATTAAAGGATATCTAAAACTGGCAGATAGCCTACATTTCAAAAAGCATATTTTAGCTACTGTAGGCTAGTATCTTCTACTGTACTTCTATCACCACTGATGGCAGAGAATTATTGCACTCAATTTTATTTAATGACATGAAAAATATAGAATGAAACAGTTTTTAGGAGGGGTTATATCTGAACATTTGGTTGATTTTTGCCCTCAAAATAACATATCCTAACACTGCTAACCCAAAGCCTAAATTGCTATCTATTACCCATCCTCGCCGACGTGTCTTGTCGACTGCATGGTGATTATCTTGGTATTACACTTCTAAAACTGGAACTCAACACACTAATAGTTAGAATAACGGTGCAGTCATATCTTATCTGCAGACAGGCGCTAAATGCTAGACGTGCTAGCCTAGTACAGCGCGAACGAGACCACGTACACTCCATAACGAGACGTCTTCCTGTCGAAGTGGCCAACGCATTGGCTCGTTCAGAGCGCTGACTCATCAGATTGCGTTCAGAACCAGACCACTTGTTGTCCATATATGGTAACCAGACAACGCAAAACTGGCCATGTAAACGTAGTAATTGTGTGTATCTCGCCTTCTGTTTCAATAGCCAAAACATATAAATATCTATTTAGTTCCATCTTTTGCTGTCTCTTCAGCTGCAGTTCCATCAGCTGTTCTCGAATTCGAACTAACGGCTGGATGACCGCCGTTTGATGTTGTAGTAGCATACAATATTTGGAAAAAAAGCTGTTTGGTTTTTTATCAAATCTTAACTGCATACTCAAATCTTCTTCCGCGGTAGACAGCCCCATTTGGAAGCAGGGAGTTAATGGTCCACTTTGCTTTCTCGTGCGTCTTCCATATCGGATAATCCAACATAGAACTTGCTTTATAGTAAAACCCACTAGGCGCTGAACAGACTTTCAACAGCTACATTTATTACAATACAGAAGCAAACCCTGCAAAAACCCTTCGACTATGGTAAATTATCCTTTTTGTCTCAAAATTGTTTGACCTCGTATTTGTTGCTGCTCTTCGTAGCTTCCTTTCGCTTTAATTATATTGCAGCTCTTTTGCTTTGATTTCAAGTTCTGGCAATACCTGACATGTTGTGCAGTTGCACGCTGAAAAAGCATACAATACAAATTAGCCCAATAATTGCGTGAAGTAGTCTCTTTTGTCCAATTACACATCTTACTGTAATTTTCTAATGGTTTCCTAGAACGGTCAAAATGACTTCCCACGGCTTTTCATGGTGATCCGCTGCAAGGAAATCAATCGTTAGTACATTGGGGCATGAATTTTTATTAGTACAGTTATGCTGAAGCATAACTTTGGAAAAGCCAAGAAGCTTCGTTGCGATTCTAAAAGTTTAAACAAATTTCGGATACTTCGATAAAACAAAAAAATTAAATCAACCGCTTCGGGCATTCTAGTGTTATTCTTAACCTCACGCTTCTTTGGCCAATAAGGTATCATCTTTCAGATTCAAATGAACTGATTGTTAACATTCCCACACGGTAACGTAAAGTGAAATTCACAGCGTCATCACAGCAAAATGTTGCTTTGCCATTAGACGTGTCAAGTGGCTTTCGATTTTCGAAAGAAGTTGCAAGAACCATGCGATTGACTTGTTCTAGGCTAGTGCCAACAACATTGGATCTGTGCAGTTTTGGGGACAAATACTTCTCAGAAGGAAATAAGGGCCAAAACAATTGAAACCAAAGTCATAAAATATAACTTTCAGTGAGACGAAAACTGGATCTAATTGCAAGACAAGCTGAAGGATATACCTGAAAGAGAGTTTTCTCCACACTTTGGCTGAGTTTTCTTTTACGAAAGCAAAGCAAGTATTACGTCAACTTCACCAACATACAGTTGTTTAAGCCATCGTGGTTTTCTACAAAACAGAGACGTTACCAGATCTTTTCCGTCGTAAACCTCAAGAAAATCAAAGCGACACGTCGAGTGATCTTCCAGGTTCACCTCGTTGAATATGATTTCTATGACCTGCAGCAAAAAAGTTAGAGATAAAGTGATCTTAAACTACTACAGTAACTCGACCCTCATCAAATGAAATGTATTGCTCGCAAAATGCTTCCGATTTATGCTGCGAATATTTCAAAATTTACTCCTGACAAAGGTGATGCTGACCAAGGTGGAGGATGCAGTTGCGGTTTTTGACCTTCAAGTTCGCGATAAAACCGTAGTAACATGTATTTCACCTGAAGAAAAACAAAACCCAAAAACATTGGCTATCAATACCTCTTCTAAGCTTCACGTCTGACTTGATGTTCAGTTAGAAGACATGCAAAAATGAACAAAGCAGTAGAAATAAATGTGACACATTGTGTTTGGACGTAACTGCAATGATCTATCCTACTCTCGGATGAGATCAACTTACTACGTATTGATGGAACAAAAATGTCAAATCTACCACTTTTATTGTTTCGCTGACCCAGTGGCGGAGGTGGCCATGCCCACCCAAAACCCCAAAACAAACTTGCTAAGATTTTTGTTAGTACCTTGAACCAATTTTCAGCTGTTAGAAAGACGTCAGTGGCTGACGACAACACCGACTGGCCCCTCCCGAACAAAATTACTGGTTACACTACTTCCCTGACCAAACGTGAAAGATTGAAACGGTGAATCGTTTGGATAAATAAATGATTTAGCTGTATCTTCTGCATCTGCTTTGCTGGTGTGGTAATCATTTTACTCAACCAATGTCACATTGCGCTGAAAATATTGTGGTACCTCTGCGACGTTAGATCAAACAACATTTTGCCTTGTGATTCTGGTTGAAGCCACGAATCACAAGCGCCATAACCGCTTGCGACGTAAAAATCTCTGACCTTCGCTACCATGTTCTGGGAAGCTGAAAAGATGTTACCACATATAATCCTGTACCTCGTCCTACTCAAAAAATTTTTCTTTGTTAGTCTGTGTTTGAGTAAGTTATGTGTTCGGGGTTCCATGTATGAGCGTTTGTTTTGTCTGAATACATTTGCACGGTGGGCTTGAAACAAACATTGCAGAAAAGTGGATTTCAATCAAATTGCTTCCCAAGCGGAAGCTACCTACACATCCGCATCGTGTAGCCGATGACTATGCTTACCATGTCTTCAGGCGCCACAATCATCCATTCGCAGTTGAAATTGTTTGGGTAGTTTGATGGATAATTAGGTGACGCAATTGTTCCCGATGCAGATGTGAAGGTGGAATTCCTAGGGCATTCTTGAAAAAAACGAAAAAACACTTTGGGATTAACTCAGACAAAAGCAAGAAGCACATGTTTAAACTTGCATCAGCTTAAATTTGAAATTGTTTTTAGCAGACAGATACTGAACCCTGCCTACGCAAAACACATGCCTATTGCTGATTTCGGCGTCTCATCACTCAAACAAGCTATTCGCTTTTCAAACCCACACTGGTATCTATCTTTAGCGGAAAAATGAAAGATGTTCACTTGCGTTTGAAAGTATATTTTCTCACCCCACTATATTTTAGATAAAGAAACAGCTATACGATTTATAAAAAATACATAGGACATCAAATTAATCATAACTGAAACGAACTTGATTCGATTCCCTGCCAATGCACCACAGCGCAAAACGTGGAATCGTGAAACAGGGTCGGCGTACCTGATCCCTGCGCAAGAACACACGCGGCATTCTGATGAAGGTGATCTTTTTTTGAAAAAGGATAATGTTTTTCAATCAAAAACACACGATTGACTGAAAATGAGGCCATATATCATTAGATGGAGCCCGTGCCATTGTTCAGTAAATCAACCCACCGTGTGCAGACCTAACTTCCTGTTTTTGCGTTTAAGTGAACGAAGGTCCAATTACTGCCAACAAATCTAAGCAAGTTGCAACATTACGTAAGTTGAATGGTTATCAATACCTCTTGTTAGAGATACAGTTACATTTCTAATATTATTTTCATTATATAAAATTTGTATACATCTGTCATTATTTCTTGAAGCACACGCTAATGTGGCCAATAGTTAACTAAACAAATAGGCAAGACTAGTACGGGTTTCAATCTTCAAATCTGTTCCGGCCAGTCACGATTTTCTTAAAAGTAGGCTCCTTTCGGCGTTTTCTGGTCAATATTGGTAGATAATTTGGTTGTCCATGTTAATAAGCTCGATTCTTCATAAATTCCTTTTTTCCCTGTAACCCGAGATGCTCTTGCCAGATTCAAGCGCAACAATCAGCTAACTATTTTCATGCATATTACGGGCAAAACAAAATTTTTTAAAACTTGATCCGCCTAAAAAAACAAATCAGCGCCCATTTCGCTTGAATGCGTTCTTTTTCTAACTGACTTGAGTGGAAAGACATTTTGCAAGGTGCTTTAAAAATCCAAATCTGCAAACTCAAATCACAAAAAAACGACTGTCTTTCTCAGTTAATCTTAATAACAACAAAATGTGAAATAACTCCATGAATTGGTTTCTCGAGAATACGAAATTGACATCATTTATTTTCAGCGTCAATGTTGCAAAAGATGAAAAACGTACAAGACGTGACAAAACAGGTAAATAATTTCCTTCCAAAATTAAAATCCGATGTGGTATTTCGTCACAGGCGTGTTATGAAGCGTAATGCAGCGATTTTCCAAATTTTAAGACGGATTTTATTTAATATTGTTGACAAAATATTTTATATAATTTTTGGAAAATAATTTCTTTGGAAAATTTCAACTGAAAACAATCACTCAAAAAAAATTCCAAATCATGTAGACTACTTAACATCAAGCTTTTTCAAAATTCAAAGCACGATTCTACTACCACCAGATATGCAGAATCCGTGAAGTGTTAAGTATTTAAATATTCCTTCACCATTTGTGTGAACGCTACTTCGAAGAAGGAAACCTTAGAAAATTGCATAGTCCTTGTTCATGCAGCTGAAAATATGCGCGGAAGATGACCATGTATAATGAACTTGCATGACTAAACATATTTTGCGATTTGCATTTAGAGTAAATCAGAGGTCGCATGGCTTCAGTGACAATTGAAAGCTCTAGTCTAGAAGGTTTTCTATAGGCTTTAGAACAGCGGTTCCCAAACTTTTCTGAGCGCGACCCAAATCTGAGTTTGGTGAACATCTTGCGACCCAACCTCAAACAGCGTATCTTANCACGAAAAATGTATTGATTGTATGGATGATTTTTGTCAGTAAGTTGCTACGTTCGTTTTAATTTTCAGCCATCTACTCTTTTCTCAAGTATATACGCTGCACACAAACACAGCAAGTGGTGGTAACGTTGAAAATATACAGCCCAGGTTTGAATCGCCTCTGCGCGACCCATTTTTTACCCTTCCCGACCCTTGTTTAGGTCGCGACTCATACTTTGGGAATCACTGCTTTAGAGGAATCAGCCGATTGGGCTCTGCTTTCATCGTGTTTTCCATGATTCAAACATGCGCATATGTGTATTCAATGGACTTCACTCCACAGGTGAAAGAAGCAGGGAATCAATCACAAATTTTAATAAAAATCGATTTCACGTAAAACTATGCCTTGTCAGTCCTTAGATCTTTTTCAAATAGTTTCTATTTGCCTTTGATAACGTCGGACAGTGCTGTAATATCACAACTCATTCTGAAGGATCACCCTTGAAAAGTTGCTTGTAGTTGTATAAGTCAAAAAGAGTATAATTTTGTTCAACAGCCTTGATGCGTGGACATCCACTCTTCAGTAACGATTTTAAGTCGGTTCAAATCTCTAAAAATAATGCTTCACGCGGAGTCTCAATGCAGCAATACCACTTAGGTTTTTCGAAATGCTGGAACTTTAAGATTTTTTAACGTCATTCGTGCATTATACCTCACAAGTGAAAACAACAAGAAGCAAAACGAAAAAAATTATAGACCTTCTTGAAGCTTGAAAATACCATGAATTGCGAGAAACCGTTAAAACTATTTTTTAAATAGACTGTTGAACACGAAATTGATGACATACCTGGTGACGTCGGAAAGGGTGTAGCATCTGAAAAACAAAAGTTTTCTCTTACATGTTTTTTGTTTTTAACCTTTTTCCAAAAAAATAGTAAACTTCATCAGCTTTGTGCTAAACTGGATAGTAACAAGGTAATTAAAGGTGTCCACACTGTCAATGGCATAAAAGGCATTTTGATTCTTACAAACATTAGGAAGCGAAAAAAGAATGAAATCCATGTAATTAAGTTGCTTGTATCGCAGGATTGTGTATGGCTGGTCCCATCACTCTGCTGAGTTTCATTATATTTGCTTGTATTCTCCTTGGAGTGTCACACGTTGGCTGCAGTGTACACCTCCGCTTGTTTGCGCAAGGGGTAATGCAGCTGCTACTTCCTCATAGTGAATGCTTCGTTGGTGGCAAGTCGATGGCAGTACCGTCTGGGAACCTTTAAATTGCACCCAATAATGCCGACAACAACGCTGGACTGGCTGCAAGTCAGGCACGCAGCCAGAAATTTCAAACAACAACCAAGTCTCAACATTTAACGATTTAATGCCTCTTGTTTGTAAAGCACCATCCATGAAACGTGCATTTTCTGGTGTTTTTTTCCAGAAAAATTTTGCTAAGATTTAAACCGGCAAGTAAAAAGTCTATTTTCAATTGATAAGATTTAAAAGTTCCAAGCTGCTACCTTGGATGAAATCCACCATTTACTTGTCAAACTTTCTTGTCAAAGAGTTTGTGGAAATCTCGATGCCATAAGTGCAAGACCTGCAGTATGCTTTTTGCAACCAACATTGCAATTAAGAAAGCAGGCGTCGTGGCCGCCGTTATGACGGCGCTTTTTATATTTACGCGCTTTAGATGCACATCAACACACATTCAATCGAAGCTGATTAGCGACTTGGCTCGAAGACACCGATTCCCGAAGTATAGGCCTACAAAAATTGCTTGGTTATACGACTTGGATTTTGCACGATTCTTGAGCTACTGATTGGCGCATGCAGCTGACAACGTAAACGCCAAAATCTCTCAACGCGTTTGAAAAATATTTGAATCTTATATGTGATTAAACGCTATGAAATGCGACTGCGGTAGCATTTTTTACGCTACCTGCGCTAAGGTCGCTTCCCCAAAACGATATGGTATTTAGCTAGCTACTTAGAGTTAAAAATATAATTCACAAGCATGATGAAGACAATATTGTGCATTGGGGAAAGTTACACATTTCCAAATAAACTTGCATAAGTTTGATCCACTCAGTCTACACGAAATGTGAAAATGGTTGTGTGTTTGCGAAACTGAAGCAAACAATCGGTTATCACTACGGCTCTGCAGTCTACACTCAAGTTAAGAAACTTGTCGCCGCAACTTAACACAACGGTTGGTTAGTTGATCTAGTCCAGTGGTTCCCGAAATATTGTTCGAAACACAAACAAGGTTAGCGAAGGGTCACAAAATGGATCGCGCCGAGGCGTTCCAAACCTGAGTTGTATATCTTCAACGTTACTACTGCTTGTCTGTGTCTGTCTGTAGCGTAGGTACTTGAGGAAAGCGCAGATTGCTATCACTGAAATTGAACTTAGCAACTTGCTGCCAAAAATTGTCCACATATTCAGTGTTTCTTTCATACGTTGTTTGAGACTTGGTTCCCGAGGTGTTCACGAAACTCAGATTTGGGTCGCGATCAAAAAAATGGACGGGTGAGCGCTGAGTGGAGCAGGTGTCCAGGCTCCATGGCACGGCGTCCTAGAGATAGTGTGGCTCCAATGCGACGAAGCTCATGCAGCAGGTTGGATGCCTGCAAAGATTGGAAGGTTGCCCGCTGGTGTAGGACGCAGGCATCCAGTCACAATTCGCAAGGCGTCGTTGATGGAGGGGTAAATGAGGCGGGTATGAGCACTGCGACACCAAATAGGGGCGCAGTACTCTGCAGTTGAATGGACCAGGGCTAGGGTGGCTGTTCGCAACGTTGTTTCTCCAGCACCCCAACCGAAGCCATCAAGCCGCCTCTGGAGTGCGACGCGTGATGTTAGCTTATTGCGAAGTGACTGAAGGTGTCGGCGATACGCGAGTGACCTGCCCAACATTACTCCGAGGTATTTGGGCTCGGAGCAGAAGGGCAGGGCTTCGTTATTGAAGTTGACTTCCAGCTCACGCTTAGCTTCTTTATTGTTGAGATGGAAGACTGCTGACACCGTTTTCATGGTGCTGAACTTTAGCTTCCAAGTCTGGAGGTATTCACCTACGGTTGCCATGTCCTTGCTCAGCAACCCTTCCACCGCCTGCCAATCTCCGTCAGCATGCATGATTACTAGATCGTCAAAACATGCATACTTTCTGGAGATGGTGGTTGGCAGGTCAGAGGTGTAGATGTTGAAGAGAAGGGGTGCCAGAACAGATCCCTGTGGGACACGGTTCTTGAGGCGTCGTACCTGCTCCTTTGGCCAATTTCGGTGGTATGGGTAAAGCTATGATTGACAATCATCTCCATGATCATGTGGACCATGTGTCTATCAGGCAGCAATCGCAGCAGCTTGCAGGAGAAGCCGCGGTTCCATACGGTGTCGTAGGCTGCTGTGAGGTCGACAAACACAGCTCTCCGGCTTTCTTTTTAGCTGAAAAGTTGTCCTCGATGTCCTGTGTCAACAGGGTGACCTGATCTACGACCGACCTCCCACATCGAAAGCCCGCCTGCTCCTGTGGTAGCAGTGGGTGGAAACCGCTGATTATAGTACATTCCAGAACCGCTTATTTAGTACATTCTAGCGTTAGATTTGAAGTCCATTTTTTAATCCATTAGTGTTTAATAAAACCCAATCGGTGAAGAAAAGTTCGATTTAATTTCATTTGCGCCACATGCATAAGCAATGGCAGTGTCAATGCCCTCAGTTCTTATAAAATTACAAGCATCTTGCTACTTAACATTTTGCTGCTGAGTCTTCTCGTTGCAACTGAATTATTCAAATTTACTCTATGATATGATGGCAATAAACAGCAGATGAAAGCAAAAACAGTTTGAGACTATGCACAGATTGGACACTGATTACTTGACAAAGCTTATTTTTACTCGCTGGTGAGTTAATGTGACGTCATTGATGAAAACGTTAAGGGTCCACACAACTGTGATTGAGTGTTCACAGCACATGTTTCATCACCACAAATGCATATCTAGAATGAATGCTACTGTTTTTCAATAGAGTCTATCTATGACTGAATTGCGTAATAAAACAGACTTTGAATCTGGATTGTTTCTTCGACAAGTTTGAGCTTCAAGGCATACAAAACGTATATCACCAACATATTCACGCATTTAGTTTCAAAACTGTACAAAAACAAAAATCTACGGTGTTAATTTAAGGCTACGGCTAATGCTACAGACAAGGATATGTTATGCAGTATTTGTAGCACGCCAGAATTATTAAGAGAAAAATTTTTGGGATGGTTTTGAAATGAATATTTCATCACCATAGGTGGGATACAGCAAGATGGTGCGCCAGAAACAGCTGTGTTAAGCGTTACGCTTTGTTGGTTCATTCGATTAGTGATGGCAAGCGCTTTGATATAAGTTGCATTCATTATAAACACCTGGGGTAAACGATGGTCATGGTATGAATTATCCAGCATTTGCACTATGAACAACGTTTGATTAATCACGGACAATTGGTAAACGATACAGCTTTGATCAGGTTCGACTAAAAGCTGATCCAGGATAGGTTCCTTAAGCAGTTTCGTTGATTTGCACTAAAGTACTTTTTTGGCGTACGTATGAAAAGCTTGATTAACCTGGAAATTTTTGGTGCAATTTTCCGGGATTGGGGGGACCATTTGCCCCCATCGCTTCCCCCTGGCTTCGCGCCAGCTGCAAGTACTGCCTTGCAAGTCTTCAGTATGAGCACACCGGGAATCGTAACTCAGCATCCCAGTTTGCAGTTTTAGTGGAGTGTGCTGACAACCTTGTGCCATTGACCCTGTGATCGTAACACTGCCGAACAAACAATACTGTCGAACAAAATTATATTGAGCAAAAGTCGTGTCATTCCTACTGAAGAGTACACAAACAACTGACAAATGACACCCTGCAGTGCGCAGGAAGAAAGGAAGATGGGAACAGAAGACAAGCGACAATTAAAACTCAACAGATCAGGGCCTTATTCAATCAAGAGTACATTCATCGTCATGGTCTGTGCCGGTGAAAACGGGAATGCGAACGACACCGTTTGTAGCTTTGAGAGATAATGTTTTTGTGGTGTAAAGGAGCAGCACGTCAGTTATAGTGGTTACATGCAATAGACTGCCACTCATCAGGTGAGATATTGAAGATCATCATACTGCGTTTCATAATGTTTTTAAATCGGAGTTTAGGGCGACCGATAGGGACAACTGCCAACTGCCAGGGCACTTTAAGGGGATCTTTTGTAGGTGACCAAAAATGCATCTAGTTGTTCAAATACCGTGTTGATTGGCATTGAAATGTTCGTTCATCCTTCATTCAAACTTTTATCTTCCGTTCATATTTCAATAATGATATAAATCTGACTTAGGCAAAAATTCCAGGGCCAGTGAGCAATCGTTTAAAGACACACACATCCGTTCCTAGGCAGGTGGCCCTGTTCGTCAAGGAATACGCAAAAACACTGAAAAAGTTTTGACTGAAAAAAAACTTTTAGATTTTTTACTGCTGCAATATTTTGAAAGCAACTTTGCGAAACAGATTTTATCTGATCACCTCAGAACGTGTATTTGTACCAACCAGGATTAAACTATGAATTTCATATGAAAAGTTTTCTGGTTTGAAAATGTATCAAGCTTAAGTTTGTTATAATGGTTGGCAAGGCATGTGTTTTTCTGTGATTTGAGTTAACTTGCCTATTTCTCAAAATGATCCTCAAACAGCACATATTCATGTTTCTGAATATATGAAACAATTTTCATAAGCAGAGCAACCGCTCGTGCAGATTGTGACAGTTGTCGCTGATGAGCAGTCGTTTTTGACTGGTTGTTGTGGCTGGTCTCAATAATTCCTAAGCTACTTCATCACCAACTAGCGTTAGCCACGTAGGACGAAAAACCTGTACCAATTTCAAGATTTTTTCAATTGCCCTTTAAAAGAGAAATAGTGATTAGCGAACTTTTCGCAGTCGTTGGGAAGCTCAGGTAAGATCATTTTAACAGTTGTTTCACTTTCCTGATCCACGATGAATCTCTACAGCATCACAGTGCTAGCGTGCTGTTTGATTCTAATGAAGCATGACTGAAAAGGGCGTTGTAGAACCGCAAAAACCCAAGACTTGGCTTCTGAGGCAATTTGAAACAAAACACCTGACCCATTGCGCTAGCTGGAGAGTAAATCAAGTCATCATATGATGCAGATTATTGTGTGCTGTCTGATACACAAAATACCTAAACCTGTGCACTTGAAATGTTTCCATGCGTCACAATGACGTCATGGTGACGCCCCACTACCAGGCAAAATTTAATACAAAGCTTTATGTTTTTCCTTGTCATAAAGTAAACTTATGATGCCTTCATTGACTCTTTAGTGCAATTGGATAGCGAGTTATGGTCGAAATTGCCTCGAGCTCATTCATTGGATCTCGCGGTTAGTAAAATGTTATCACTAATCAATAGTTTGTTGATGACATCGAAGGATGCGCGGGGCACGTGCTTAGCACTACGTTTAGTGTTTCAGCGTGGGTTCTACAAGTTAACAGCAACTCTGCCGGGACCAGCCCGTGGCGTGGAGTAGTGTACGTGAGTCCGTATCGTTGCTGGTAGGTCTGGTGTTCGACTCTCGGCTGGGTATTACCACGACATTGCACATTAGTACTGTAACCTTCTTACCAGGCGCATGGTGTGTGGTAGAGCTGCGGGAGTTATCCTCTTGAAATCAAAACCGAGTCCAATGATAGCAGACCTGAGACCTTGTAGAAACTCAGCCCTGGCACTAAATAACCGGTGATGTCACCAAGTCAAAGCACTACATATAAAAAAAACTCCAATGAAGGTCCATTCGGATGAAACGTGTTATTCCAATAAGAAAATTCGGAAAAATCCTAGAGGTTTTCGGAAACATGTCTAGTACATACACACGCAGAACAAAAGTACGAAGACTGTAGCTTGCAACCTATCCACCACCTACGGACTGCAATAATCCGAATAATTATAACTTCCTCCCTACTTTATTAACCATGCCTAGATTCCTGTGCTTGAAAACAATAAGGAAACGTTGGAACGATATTTGTCAAAACAATCAGTTTTTTCTAATGTAGACAATAATGTTTGGCTTTCTTCAATTACCAAAAAATCTTCATAGTTAAAATAAAGTTTGATAAATTGTTGTGAATATATTCTGGAAATTACTTGCGCAAACTCATTCAAAGAAGCGACTCAATAGTTTGTTGGTAATTTGTTTTATTTCCTGTGTTATAGAAAACATATCGTTAGGAAATCAGTCAACGTATCTTTGGTAAAATATCAAGCATCGACAATACTCAATTTGCTTCTGTTGTGTTTCAGAATTCGACGATCAATCGCTGTGGAAGGTTGCTGCTTAAATTGTTACAAGTGTTTGAGCTGATTATCTTCCGCTCTGTAAGGAATTTCTGCAGAGAATACGAGGCTACAGTTCTGTGGATGCGTCGAATTTGTGAGGTGTCAGAGTAGGCGAAGGGTGGCAGATGCGTGTTGACTTGGGTGTGTGCTGCTCTCCCAGCTCGTAATAAAGGCTCGTGTCACCAATGTTTCTAGATAGTTGAACGTATCTAGAAATTCTAACCTCAACGTGACAAATGCAACTGATACTGAACGAATCTACAGATTCTAACCTCAACGTGACAAATGCAACTGATATTACGTAACATTACATTCACGAACAAATTCTGAACGTACATTTTAAGACAATAAATCCTGTGTTGATGTTTTTTGCGAAAACGCAATGTTGTTTCATACCTATTGCAAATTGTGAGACCACGTTTTAGGGCATCACTATTTAACATCTTTTGTAAAAGCAAATCAACCCGAAGGACACCACGGCGGCGAAAAAACGTACATCGTAAGGACACAATATATTATCTTTTACTTTATAACAGGGTATTATTACCTGGTAGTTCGCTGTAATTTCCAGAAACAACTGCAAAGTAAAACAAGATTAGGCCGAAACAAGTTTAGGACTTGCGACAACGATGAAAAATGATCCACTAGTTTAAAAAATGTAACACTTACACACAAAAGTTTTTTGTTTTTAATTTAAAACTGTCGGAACATCAGCTGGCCAACCATAGAACTGAATTCTCAGGTTTTCAATTTTTCAACAAGCACAAATGGTTGATGTCGTTTTTTTCTTGCAAAGTTTTACAAAATGCATTAAATAGACAAAATAACGTAATGTATTCTGTTTTCGGCGTCCACAATGTTTCTCCTTCGTCGTTTGAGCCAGTTTTTCAATCCACTGCTAGGCCGCACTAGATCTCGGGGCAGGTGTTGAGCAGCCATTAGATTGTCTCATCGTCCAGAACCGTCAAGCCGTGAGGCTATGAATAGGTCGGTGGATTGGACATTGCGGGACAAGGACAACATGGTCGACGGTTTGTTCTTTTGCGCCACACTCACAGGCCGTAAAGGAGGCCATACCCCATTTGTGGAAGCAATAATGGAAGCATGCGACCCCGGTGCGGCGGCGGTTAAGCCGGACTCAGGCTGTTTTGAAAGGGTCATTCAGGGAGGGTGGGTGCCGGTGTCTGGAATGAAATTGCGGAGTCTCGTAAGTTTGTCCGCTCACTCCGCCTTCCACTGGTGATCCGCCCAGTGCGCCGCACGTATGTTGTTGTTTCAGATGAACTGCTGATAGCCCAAGTACGGAAATCACTGCTTTTTGCTAATAATTTAGATCTTTTCTCATCTTTTATCCTGCTAGTTGCTACAACTGAAAATATGCCGCTTGACCTGAGGTAGCACCAACCTATCCATTCCAGACAATCCAGTTTTTGTGTGTGGGAGCGCTATCTACATGTTCCAAGAGCAAATCGTGAGAAAAACGAAATCGCAAAAAAATATTCTTTGGAAAAAAGAAAAATCGAGAAAAAAATGGCCTATTGTTTATATANGCTTGTCCACATAATCAAAAAATTTTCAAGAAAATCANGTTACAAACTTCTGCAATTTTCCTTGTTGACAAAACAAAGCGTCATTTGTAATTGTAAAAAATTACATTTCTCGGATATGATTAAAAATGGGCTTATCTTAATATACCTTTTCAAATCGATCAGCGAGGATTGAAGTTACAAACTAAAACATATCAAACCACTTGGTGCACACACTAATTCTTAATAAAGTACCTTTTGAAATCCATTCTCTGTGGAAAGCTGTTTTTACAAACGTGCTAGGTCTCCCAGGCCAGCGGCACGTGGTCGACCAGGTTGCCACTCCAACCTGAACCCATGATTTTCCTTGCAAGCAAACCAGAGGGCCTCCTTCGTCACCCTGTATCACATATTTATGCTATGCCTAAGGCACTTTACATGTAATTCACCTGCCACAAAACGAAGCAGCAACAACATCTGTTATGAACCAAATGCTTACTGTATGTTAGACGTCCGAAGGTTTGAAATTTGAAAGAAGTAATGAATGTTTTCATTAAAATCTTGCATGAAATTTACTTATTCTTTCTAAGACAGCGGTTCCCAAACTTTCTCGAATCGTTACCCAAATCAAGGTAGCGATTATGTCTTGTCACCCTCAATAAAAAAGGAAGTGATTGCGGATACGCCTGTCCTGACGCAATTCAAATAAAAGGGTCAGTTTGTCATTCAAACTACGGGATCTCGTAACCTAAGGGTTATGTGTTACGGCTACTATACCAATGGTTTTCGGTTCGACTGTCACCTTGCCGACTTTCGTTTTGTTTTTTCTTTTTTTTCAGGCTTAAGTGTTACGTTTGAGGGTTAGTGTTAGGTTAGGGTGGGGGTCTCCAAACTTTTTTGGAGGAAGTTCCACATAAGCTGTTACACAAAATTTCGAGGGCCGGATATTTTACGACCACACAATGTGACTGATTCGGGATATGTCACATTCTACCCAATCAACGCATGTTTCGTCAATAAATTATTTTTTCATATTTGACAAAATGTGTTCGCGGGCCAGATGAAATGGCTTCGCGGACCGGATTTGGCCCGCGGGCTGTAGTTTGGAGACCCTGGGTTAGGGCAACGGTTAGGGC
>JGI24159J19872_10005385_pt1 | contig 16544 bp, 4 predicted proteins | sample Ectturendosymbi4_FD_19872 | JGI IMG/M metagenome (IMG submission 19872) | reverse complement strand
ATTAACTTTTCAATCCAATGACAATGCTAGAAATCTGGGCCAACGCCATTTCTTACTAATTTAGTGGGCCATGAGCAAAAAAAGGTTGAAAACCCCTGCCCAACACCTATGCGCATATCCCCGCATCAGGCACGGGCGAGTTTAAACCAAACTGAATGTTAAGTAAAACAGCAGAAAATTAAAATGCACCATAACTTGGGGAAAGATGGCTCTCTGTCTTGCAACTCAATTCACTGTGTTAACAAAATGTGTAGTACCCTGCAAATCAGTTTAAGCATATGTTTACAACCTGCGCGTGAGTATAGAAGTCCCATAAATTCGACGTAGCGAGCAATGAAATGTCTTGTTATAAAGAGAAAAAAACAGCTAACCTCATCAACATAGCATTGCTAGTTTGTCTGGTGAGATTAGTTACAGTAAATTAAGCTCCACCCAAACGTAATAAAACACAACGTATTTAGTAGGTGGTCTAATCCATTTTAAGACACCGAATAGTGGATAAAAATTCGAAACGGTTTATATCTCCGAAAAGCTGCCTTACACTTGAAAAAACTGCAAAGCGCGTATAACGTAAATTCAATCTGATCTTTGGATGGACCAAGCAGAAGAGGTACGCACTTCTACACATCCGGTAGCGTTCTGCGGAATGTTACGACTTTCACTAAGGTGGTTATTGTTCACAGCGGCAAAGATTGTGGGACACAAATATCATTGCACAGAAAAACATAAAATGAAAAAAGTTTTCTAGATTCAAGCGCAACAACTGGATACAGTATTTGTATCGTTTACGCTTTTGTTACTTAGTCGAACAACGTTACAGCTTTGTGTGCTTAGCCTCCCAAACAAAGCTCCAAGCCCCCCAAATTGACATATGAAACACCACAGGGGCGGATCCAGCCAGTAAGGTTGGGGGGGACGATTTCAGTAATATTTGGCAGTCAAGTCTTTTTAAGAGTTCACTGCTGCAAGAGACATGTAAGTATACAATACTGCTGTGACAAAACAATGGACGGCAAAATGGCTCTATATCGCGAATGCTGTTTTCCGAATTGTACAAAATCATGGGGAATAAAGTTAATTTCGTAGATTTTAGGGGGGGGCGATCGCCCTAATCGCCCCTGAAACACCATAAATCAGTTAAGTTTTTATCAAATTTTCATAATGGCAAGCCCCCTGCTCAAACGTAAAGCCCCCCTATTGAATACATTCTGGCGACGGTTCTGCAACAAAACCAACAGCAACACACAGGTTAAAATGCAATTTCATCTTATAAGAGAATTCACTAATGTGAAAACGAAAGGCAACAATTGACTTTAAAATAATGTCTTTCCTAGCAAACGTCGAAGGCTTAGTTCAGTTGAGTTTATTTAGCAATCCGAAGACGTAGACATCATGTGGTCAGGAATGCAGGGGCAGGAAGCGACGGCTGTAGCTGTCACTGAGGACACAAGTTCATGTAAAATAAAATATGAGCGAAACGCTATTGTGCAAACAATAAAGTTGCAAATAAAGATAAGACCTTGCAATAAAGTAACAATACCACACAATGAACAAAGTGAAAACACACTCTGCATTCAATCAATTTAAAATTCAGTTTACAACTGTAGCAATCCGCATTCGAAAACTCTCAGCCTACATATAAGCTTCTCCAACAACATGGTTATCCGCTAAAAATACATTGCAGCTCAAAGTTAAGCGCGCCAAAAGACGACATAGTACCTCACAGCCCAGTCACGATACTTCATATCGAATACTGACAATGGCAAAGAAACTTGCTGGGCTACCCACAGTTCACATAGAGATATATTTTCGACACACTTTCACCGCAAGAAGTCTATTCCATTCGCATTTGGAAACACTGTTCTTATCCATGCAAAGCTTTCATAACTTAAGCGCAGCACTTGCGCCCATCCAAAATCAGTAACATATGGTCAATAACCACACAAGTAGAAACAAGGTACATGTCCAACACTAAAGTAGACCAGAATTAACGTTACTGCTGATGCATGAGCATGGAAAAAGAAAATGGACTTTGGCTATAACGACAGTCCGTCTATAACGCCTTTTCATCGGTCCCAATAGAATTACTATCTTTGACGTGCATTCGAGTTCGGCTATATCGTCACTTCGTCCACAGCGATGGTTTTAATGTCGTCTCCCCAGAATATTTTTTGCTCGTTTATAACGACAGTTGCAAGTTTTCGTTACAGTTTGAAGCGTAAGCTCGGCTACGTGGTGTTGCCACAACCACACTAATCGTTTGACCGAACAGGAACACAGTTGGTTTACCGGCGAATCTTTGAGTCGTGACGTAAGAACGGCATCAAAGATCTGTGCCATCACCACAGCATCAACAACAACCGAAGCAAACCGTTACATGGATTTTACTGTCCTGNATTAGGGGCTGTTGCGACTATAAGTCAGTTTGATCGATAGTCATGGTGGACGTGGAGCAGCGCGTCGAACAAAAGCAGTATACCAATATGGAAAAAGTATGACATCGTTGTTTCGTTCGATAGCGAAAATGGAAAAACTTGCAAGAGATTCCGATATTCCAAGAACGACGTTGGCCACAACTTAAAAAAATAATTTATCACTTTATTTTATCAGAGCATACGCGAAAACACGATGCAGCAAGCGGAAATCCTAATTAAAGAACACTTTTAACCCTTGCCAGGCTTGGCATTGAACTACAACGCGGTTTTAGGAACGATTTGTTGTAGTTCGGCTATAACGATAGTTCGTCCATAGCGACGCTTTTTCTTCGGGGACCGACAAAAAGCGTCGCTAAAGGTAGAGTGACGATGTAGCCCAACTTGCATGTACGTGGAAGATAGGAATTATGCCGGGGCTGACGAAACAGCGTCGTTGTAGGCGAACTGTCGTTAGAGCCAAAGTCGCTATAAGCGAATTCTACTATGATCCCCATTTGCTGATTGCCTTGTATTGTGACTATGCCATCACGAACAAGTTGATGATTTTCTATCAGTAGGGCAGTAAATAATTTTGTTCGGGAAGGACCAGTCAATGACGTCATCTTGAGCCCGACTGTTCCTTCCGTTTATTTTCTAACAGTTGAAATTTGATGCAGCAGTAACTTCTTAGCAAGATTTCGGGGGTATGGCCTCATTCTGGCTGCACTACGTAAAAGAGGGGTCTCATTGTTATGTAACTATGCTTTCCAAGATTATAGTGCTGTAATTCATTGAGTTTTCATATTTTTCGTAGAGTGTAATTTTTTCTCTATTAGAAAAAATTATGCGACGAACCGCTGGGTTATTTGAGATATTAAGTTCGTGTAAATCACTTTTTATAGGCTGAGGCCCAGACAGTTACTGCATATGATAATTATGACTTAATGAGGGTAGATGATAAAATGGATGCCGATTTTGCGCATTTGACCTAAGGTAAACTCGCGCTATGAAAACGCTGGAAACACTGCTCGTTTCTGCATCAAGGTAGTAGTAACTACCGATCCGCCTGGCACGAAGCGGTTCGGATAAAACGCTGCGTTTATTGGTCAGTCGGCAGCGACCTCGTAACCTAACAGACACGTTTCAGGGTTCGTGTGCCAATGCTTTTCGGTTCGGCTCTCAGCTTTGGGAGTTCCGTTTTGGTAGTAGTTGTTGCACAAGTGTCCACACTTTTCTCTTCATCATATATTCCGTTTTGCTTTACGTTTAGCGGTTAGGTTTAAAGCTTTAGGTTTATAATGGAATCAATCGAGCACAGTACAAACTCCCCTTCGACCCTACCTTGTCGCAGAAACGAGCAGTGTTTCCAGCGTTTTCATCGCGCGAGGTTACCTTAGGTCAAATGCGCAAAATCGGCACCCATTTTATCATCTACCCTTAATGAGAGCGTCATATGGTACTTTTTACGAGATGTTTGGAAAGATATTGTCTAATTTTGTATAAGACTCCAACACCTTGTGCAACTGATATGATGTTACTTGCGAATTATGAGCTTTCTAGTTCATCTTTGCATCAATAAAACCAAAACGCGAAGACTTAGTCACTGAACATTTTGAGTGGTCTGATGTTTAGATGTCTGAGCCGTTAACATTAGACGGCTCGTTGCATTCACCAGGAAGCAACGTTGAGGAGCCTAGTAAGCGCGCAAGTATTGAAACAAATCACTGATTTCCGCTCAGATGCAAAGGACGAATTTTGTTTAAGAGAAAAAGAGCAGCTAAGCGCAAAACTAGTGTGTAGTCATCTTCCGCAAGTGCGCGCGACTGCCTTACAACCGTTGGCGAAAAAGCGCCACGAAAACACCACATACATAACAGACTGCAACGTTCTCTTGAAGCACGAGACTTCTGGCTTGTGCACACCACGTGCCGGAGCTAAAATACTTTCAGATAAGACAGTTATATATATGTATTTATATATCAGGGCAAGCGTAATAAAAGGATCGATATTCGCGTTTCAATTTCTGATTTCAGCAAAATTTTTCACGATGGAAAATCAACATTGAATAAAGCAACACGAAGAACAAAAGGCAAAGATATATATAAAACAATTGTGCGGCTCTACATTTTACAAAACAACATTGTGTTCGTTCGTAGCACGGTAGTATACTTGCACTGCAGATGTGGAGTAGTCATATGTCGGCCATTCAGGAGATTTTGTCTGGCACTATGGATCTCTTATATCGAAACAGTGTGGTGAACGAAGGTTATGACACAAAAGGAAATCATTCAGACTTCCCACAACCTAAATAAACGATCCCCCAACCTGGCCTCCGCAAAGAGTAAGCAGGGGATCACCGAGTTGTAGTTCTTTCTTATATGATAGTACTGATCAAAACCACCTGGGTATGGGTTAAAGCAGGGGTGGGGAACCTATTTACTATCACGGGCTGCAAAATCAAATAAATTTGTCTTAAAATTCCACCTTTATCTAACTATGAGGAAGAATGACTTCTCTTGACTTACTATCTAAGTATCTGCTTATCATGGATCTTCGTTTTGACACGATGCTGTGTTCTAACTTGAGTAACGAAAATTCTGTTGAGGGCCATATCAAGTGTTCACGCGGGCCGCAGGTTCCCCACGCCTGGGTTAAAGTAACAATTGCATTGCTAGGGTGATTTCAGTTCTCTGATTCCTTACCTGAAATCAGAATTCCATCATCACACCAGGTTTCCAAAATTTTTCTTTTGCTTAAACCGAAGTGTTCGGTTGTTTGGGGTCCGCAAGAAAAATATGATGTACTTTGCAGTCATCAAGCTGAAAATGACTGAGAACCAGTAAATTAAAGCAAAGCAAGGTTTGTACTTGCTCGCTGTGGCGATGCTACTGTCTGCCACAGACAAGCAACACATTTTTGCCAAAGGAACAAGACGTTCATGTTCACTAACTACGCGAAAAGTCAAGTACATGAAAATCGGAGGTGAGGTAAACGAACATATCTGTAAAGACCGGAACGTCCGTACTTGATTAGGTACCTACCCGGTTAGCTATGGTGCCAAATGGTCTATAAGCGAAATGAACGAAGGACTAACACAAAGAAAGCAATCTTCATAGCCGGCGCACACGAACTAAATTTGATTTTGAGGAAGCCTCGGTGGTGGCCTTTGTGGAGGTTGAGCGACATCAACCATAGTTTTTGGCTGAGAACTGGAACGCTGCGCAACCGAATTCCAAGACTCTCCGTGACAGGCGGCCTGGCAAAAGACGACGCAAGTGTAAGCAGCTCCAAACGAGAAATCAAAAAGAATGTAAACCTGGAAATGATTGCTTGCGCTTTCAGAATAGCAGTGGCGAGTTTAGTAAAATCGCAACATTTATTAACCTCGTTTCATGTGGGCAAACCTTCATCTGTCTTTATTGGGTCAAGCAGCGAGTCCATGTAGGTACTAAGTTTCATCAAAGGTTTATTTGGACCAGATGTATAGCCAATATAGGCCGCTTATTAGTTTAAGGTCAGAACTAAAGGTGACACTCGTAAAAAAAGCTTTTTATTTCACAAAGTAAAGATCGAAGCCATGGGGCCCCACGGGGCCATGCCCCTCAAAATTTTTAAAATATCTAGTCAGTTTGTTTTTTAAGAGGCGGTATCCCAAACAAAATACTGTTGCTAGCCTAAAATCAAACATTGTTGCTCCCCAAAATATTTTGTTCTAGCTACGCCAATGATCGAAGCATATGAATTCAAACACTTTTCCTCATGAACGATGTTAAAAATCAGTAACTTACGCGTTGTGACTATGATTAGGAAGTTAATTACAGTCAACCATAGTGATTACAGTGAACCGAATACTTTTTCCACAACTTACTAATTACAGCAAATAAGAGCTTTAGGAAATAAAAGTTTATATCTACCGGGGCTTTTTCTAAAATAGCGTTAGCATGGTCTATATATACACAGAGATGATTAAAATAAGTAAAGGTAAAATAAGCAAATTTTTATTTCAGAGGTGTGTATCAAACTGATAGCCTTTCGCATTAATCGGTACCCAAGAATCTCAGTTTCAAAAGAGTTTGTGAACCCTGATGTAGCGCAAGCAAATTGTCAAAGAAAGTTTGTGTTGTCGTGTTCTATCAAAAAGCACAATTTTGACTGGATTCAAAAGCTCAGAGAGTATGCGACTGTGCAAAATAAAAATTCTAAAGGTCTGATGGGCAATTACAGTTTAATCGGAGGATGAGTGCTAGGACAGAAATGTTGTACGGGACTCAGCAGGGCGGAGTCCAAAGATACCATCGACGACTCATTGCAGAGCTGTGAATCTTTCGAGAGTCTTTGACGCGTTCTCTAACTGCGTTTCCAGCGATACGCGGCCACCCCCACACATTAAATGACTCCCCAGCTTGGCTGAGAAAGCGATTTCAAGAGAGACTGATCGACAGGAATTGAGACGTTGAGAGGGCGCCGCATTCAACGGAATTGAACTCTCTGATTTTTGCCTGTGGTGTGTTTAAAGGATGATGTGAACCACAACCCACAAACGATCAGTGAGCTGAAGCCTGCAAATATCAAGTATAGAGGAATGCGTTCAAGTACTGTAATTGACGATTTTGAGCAAACTTCGCAAGGTTGGCTCCAACGCCGGGAAGCATATTTTGGAAAAAAACCTTATGTAATGAAGATAACTGAAACTGTGTATCAACTGTAGACAGACTGAAGTTTACGTCCAGCTAAAATCTTGGAATTTGATAAACCTTTGCATGATTTTTAAAAAAATTTCATGGTTTTAATTTTCTAGGTCACGCTGCATAACTTCTGAAAACCAGTGTTCACACTCTACAAGTTTATACAACACAAACATTGAAAATACGTTAGATCAGCACCACCAGTTTTTGAAACTTACACCAAGGTAAATTCCACTGCCAATAACTACCAACACGGAACCAAGAAAAGTTGGTACTATTAGTCCTCCAGGGATGACCACTCTGCAAGCACACAGAAAAGTTATTTTATGTGGAGAGTTACGTGGGAAAAAAACTTTGTTTACTTTGAAAGGAAGCTGACAACCCTTAAATCATGTTGCTGCATTATGGTGGATATTGCAGTCTCGATCCTTAATCATGAAACTGTGGTAACAGATCAGCAGACAGTAAACATATAATCAGCACAGGCACTACAAACTGTAGAATAAATGCATTATAATACAACACTAACAAATGTTGTCATCTAACACTTGACAACAGTAATGACAAACAGGCAGATAATATTCTTCATGACTGAACAGCAAAAATGTCAGAAACAGCTTTACCCAAAAGCATATATATAGCAAAAGTTAATACTGTTGCCAAATTAAAAATACTGCCATATAACAAAATGTAATAGTTTTCGAACAATTTGACATAAACAACTGATCTTTCTTCATCAAGAAAAAATATTCAGGAGGATCTTTGCCATATTAAAAGAAACTCACATGAAATATGTAATTGCTCGAAAATAGTAATTTGATACAAATGGCAACTTTGAGATGACTTTGGATAGACCATCTTGACACCTGCATAAAAAAAACCTAGATTAGAAAACTCATCACTTGAAAATAAAATAAGTGGAAGACAGGCACCTTCTTGTCACAGTGTTTCCTTTATTCTTCCTTCCCCGAGGATACTCAAGTAAAGCCACCAGCAAACTAAATATACTGTAAGTAAACATACACATGTGAAAACTGGCAAGACGTTTTTGAAAAACACAGAAAAGCAGTACTAACATGCCATAGACTCCAATGGGCAACCAGAATAGGAACGGTATAGAATTTCGAACTGGAATTGTTGACTGACTAAATATTCCAACAACTGCTCCAACTATCCCAATAGCTCCACCGATAAACAGCACTAAACAGAAAAAAAATTGACACACTCTTCTAGGCAAATGTTAGTTTAACCAACAGATGCAAATGACATATCAGGAGACTATGTACTGCTAGAACACTAACAGATATCAGGAGTGCAAAAAACGTTTGTCTAGGACATTGGTGGGAAAACTGCGGCTCGCCGACATGTTTTGTGTAGCTCTTCTAGCTGAATAGCAATATCTGAAATAATAGCAAGTTATCACCTCATATTTCATGTTTGTTTCATTCACCAATGTGTTTACACGAATTCGTGTGGTTAGTTGCCAAGGTCTGTGTGATTTGATGTAAAACTTGCCTTCTTTAATGAATGTATTTCACAGTACAGACTGATTTTGTGGCTCGCAGCTATGTTTGGTTTTGTGCCAATGACTCTTCAGTTGAAGTTGGCCCACCCTTGGTCTAGAAAATCAAGTACAACTCACCTTTTGAACATAAGTGTTTTGATCTTCGCTTCAATATTTCTACCATTTAAAAATAGTGGTTCATGAAAGCTTAGTGCTTTAAAAACCAAATTGCATACTCATTCAATCTTGAAATAAAATACTCATCAAGAATGAATATAGAGGCTAAATTAGACAAAAGGATTGACAACATTTGGGTACACCTGCAATACTGCGCATGCAAGGGACTGCAAGAAAAACGCAGCACTGTCCTCTGCATTTTTGTTACACAACAATTCCTTTGTGAAGATTAAAAACTAATTCTTCTGGTGTGAAATACTTGTTTAATTATAAGCAGTGGTATAGCAGAATATAAAGGCATTGGATACCAAAATTTGTACTAGGAAAGTCACACCTATCACCAGCAGAACAACATGTGAACACCATGACTTCGGCTTTTTGTGAGTTCAGCTCAAAACCTAGTGTTGCAGCTTGTAATATAAACAAAAAGCATGAATTGCCTAACTATGATTCACTTGGTGTAAAATATCATATTCTGGTTACTAGACTTTGTTTACTTCATAGCTAGCCAAAATAAGCTGTTCATGGTAATATATTAAACCTTCCAATGAATTATACCTGGAAAATTAAAAATTTGTAGCTTTTACTTTGAATCATTTATTTACTTAAAAAATGGCACCTGGCTAATGCCCAAATAACTGACTTTTGTTGCACTTTGCAGAAAGCAGAGCAATATGGCAAATCTCTTGCACTACATGCACTAAAATACTGTTTTTTTCACTGAGACATTTTGATCCATTTATTTGCTGAGACATTTGGTCACTGAAACATTTTGATCATTTGTCTCACAGTTGTATTAAAACTTGCTGTAACAGTGTTTTTAGCCTATATTTTCAGACATTCTGACCGAAATGACTTAATTTTTTTCAGTCATTTCAAAATCATTTTGGTCTATGACATGACAAAAAACAGCTACAGTAGCACAATAAACACCTAAATAATAGTAAACAGTAACATACTTGAGAGAAAATTGTTAAAGTTATGTGAGAATTATTTACAACAAAACCGCATACAAACTCACAAAATTGATTCAAGACACATTTAGGAGGTTGCTCTCTTTATGACCTTATTAACAAATGTTTAACAACTCTTGAGTTACTCAAGTTATGAATCAGTGAACGAACACCACTAACTTCATGAAAAGGTCTAAACCACATGCACTCAATAAATTGCATCAACAAAAGAGTGTACTTCAGGTAGTTGTGGTAGAAGATCTTTGTGATTTTCTCAACAATTCTGATATATTACATTAAAAATCACAAGTTCAGCAGCACATCTTTAGTACACAAAGTAAAGAACTATTTCATGACTTTTGAATGAAATGATATTTGTTCTTTCAAATGACAAATATATGTCTGATGCCATTGATATTGCACATTTGATTTTTGAATGCTAGTTGCTGTTTTTTCATACATAAGGTGCACCGGATTATAAGGTGCAAAATGGCAGATTGCATACGAGGTAGTTTAACCTGCCACACATGCCTAATCCGTTAGACACGAATAGAATAAACTGAAAGCTGTGCGCATGTTTAATTTGGTGTGCGCCAATGTAGTCAGGAGCCTTGTGAAATAACACATATAGCTCTGTATGCAGTAGCATTGTGGAGTAATACAACCTGTGCTTCAACATTAAGGTATACACTAGCTACTCACGGAACCACATGCGCTGCTCACTGCAATTGTTGTTGGTTTCTTATGTAACACGATGATACGTTTACAAAAAAGTCAAACTAGCAATTGAATACATAGTGCCGTTTCCTGCAGAAAATTGGCCCTAGGTGAGAAAGCACAACCAGATTCATACATTAACCGCACTGTATTGTAAGGAGCACTTTCGATTTTTGAGAAAATTAAAGGATGTTAAGCACGCCTTATGGTCTGAAAAATATGGTATAAATAAAATATCATGACAAAACTGACTTTGTATTTTGCATCCATTGTTCGGCCATGAGATGGATATTGATGACTGATGAAATCAGTACTGCATTACCGCTTGGGATAATTACAAAGAAGATATATATACTGATTTAATTATCAGTAAACTCACAAACCATTACTATCTTAGTGATCTTGTCAATTTTGTTCATCTGGTTTCCTTACAGTGAAGCAAGTAAACTTTGCACTCTTATTGATATTAACGTTGCAATGCATGCAGATGCCTTCATGAACTACTTGATACACATGACAAAAATGTAAAGGTTCTTTACAGCTATAACTGACCCTGAACACAGTGGTTCTTATCCTTTTCTCTACCATACCTCCCTCAAATAACTGTCCTTTATTTCAAGCCCCCTAACTTAAAATAAGTTGGAGAAGATGTTCAAAAACTTGAGGTTGTAGAGTGTGTAAGGGCTTGCACCCCTCTGGAATTTTATTGTTGCGCTCCTGGGGAAATCTGTCTCCCCAGTTAAGAACCACTGCCTTAATACTTAGCGTCATAACTATAGATCAAACAAGTTACAACACACCTTTCAGGATCTACTGCACAATATATATTTACAAAAAGTTGTTTCTGTAAATAAATTCATCCTACTTACCACATGCACCCATCAAACAACTCTCATTTGCCCACATTCCCCACTGAATGCTTCGAATATTGAGATCTTTACCAGATGGCATTTCACAAACATTAAATATACAATTTGAAACATATATAGATATAGCAAATATTTTTCTGAAAGAGAAATGAACGAGTAAACTTTCTGAAAAAACTTTGGGTTTATTTTTCATAAAAAAACTACAAAATCTTTAGCTGAAGCTTTCATGAAAGTAGGATGGAACTAAGCATTCTAGCCTCTTAGTCTTTAATAGCAACAGATGGAAATGGTATGTAGCTTTGAGTCAGAATCTAATTTGTTGTGTTTTGATGAATGTCCACCTGACTAACACTAGATAGTTGGTAATACACTTGAGCCAACTTGCAAATTATCCACATGTTATTTTGCACCAGAGTAAAAGAGAATAAAATATCTTTTGGACAAGCCAAAACATGAAATAAAAATTGAAAAGTTGCTAAGAACTTCTAAAGTTGATATTGCTGATCTTTATACAAGCTGATGCTTTCCACGCCTAACCACTATAACTGATGCTGTTTTAAACATTGGCTTTCTTTCCCAGCTGACTGACTAAACCAATGGTTTCCAAACTTGTTTGAGCCATCACCCAAATCAAGGTAGCGATTATGTATTATTATCCTTAATATTTTGCAACGTAACAAGAGCACAACCAATCTACTTGTATCCATATGTTCATTACTTTTCAGTAGAGATTGACTGATATGGCTTTTTTAGGGCTGATATCTATCTATTGGCCATTCATGGACCGATAGCTGTTACCGATAACTGATATTTCCAAAATTTTTAAATCTTGTTTTCTGCTTCATTATCAAAAATATTATGTATTCTATGCCTTACCTTTTTTTCAAAAACTTTAAAAATCAGGATTTATGAGCTAAAATTTGACAAATCATTTCAATATTTTGCTACGATTTTGAATTAATCTGATTGATGATGATGCGTTTGTTCTGGCTGTGACAGCCAACACGTACTCCATAGTTCATCTTGTCTGCTTGTTTATGAAAACCCACCTGCTAGTGTTGCTGCAAGATAACTGTCTTGACTTGGTTTGTTGTGATTTCTTACACCAGCTGTCTGTATGTGTGAGGAATATAACAGCGTTTTGTCAACACCTGCCAAGGCCAATATTATTAGCCATTTTGGCCGATACCAACATATCAGCAAAACCCAACAATCGGCCCTAGGCCGATATATCGGTCTATCTCTACTTTTCAGTAAGTTTATTTAATCACTGCAAGAAAATCAGCGAAAGAACACAACCGTGAACTACTACTTCACAAAAGAACTTAACAATTATGCTCGTGTTTACATCATTTTCAGCTGGTTCCACATTATCCCCCGAAGAATCACATATTACACTTACTTTGGGAAACCCCAGACTAAACAAAGAGAAAGAGATAACACTTTAGCCTTCAAATGCCTCACAATGTTGCAAAATATATTAAAATGTTTTTTTCTTTCTTTCAAGTAACTGATCATACACAAGGTATTGGCAGACATAATACATTTGTCCACATAAGATATACCGTGATGAAGCCTGTCAACTGTCAAGCCTCATTGTTGAATGAAAATGGCATGCACTGCAGGTTGTCTACAATGTCCCAAGTACAATAGCAATGACTTCATTCAGATCAATCAAATATATGGCTACAAAACCATTCAAAGGACAAATATATATTACTTTTAATTTGCAATTTGGTCTAACTAGCCTTTCACCCAATTCAAACAATAGGAAGTGGCTATGGAACCACCTCACATGATGCGGTTCNAATAAAATGCTGAGTTTGTCACTCAAGTGGCTCCATCACGTTAGCATAGCAGTAGCGTTTGTGTGCCAATGGTTTTCATTTGGCTCTCGCCTTGGCAACTTTCCTTTTGGTAGAAAGGTTTGTACACTTCAATTCATGGGACCACTGTTTCTTTACTTTTTTCAAAAGTTTTCAAAGTTTAGGTTTAGGGTTTACCTTTTACATTTACTATGTTTCTACCAAGCCTGCTGCACTCTCATTGTGTGTTACTGTCACATTACAGGTGGTTGTTGAATAAGGTTTCAAATATGAAGAACCACAGGTGGTTCTGTATCCATTGCACAAACAATACGTTCTTTTCAATAACCGAAACATTCAAAACAGTTTACCTAACACAGACAAAATAATTTGTTACGTATATTTAATAAGAACTATTGGGATATCCTCTTATCCAAGGCTTTATGTGCATTTGCAAGGCTGGTTCAGGTTACAAGTTTGGTTGCTGAGACCAAGGCTGTCATAAGAATAACTTATTTGCGTGAAGTTAGAAGCATGCTCTTTGATAATAGCTGATCAATTCTGGATTTTATAGAATTTTTTAAGAATCTGTTTAAGAATTCTTAGGGGGAATCCATTTTGTTTCATTGCTTCACTTGCGGTATTCAGTGATGTTGAAGTTCAAACTACGCAGTATCATTGGTTATCGTTGGTTGTGCAAGGCAACGGAAAACTGCTGGTTTTAGGCTGAAATCCAGGTATGATATATTCGTAGAATGGCCGTAAAAGTATTAAGTGAAATGAAACAAAAGTTTTCAGTTTCATTCCACTTAAACAAGCAATCAACTTTGCACAAGACACAACAGAATTCCAGAATTTAATAATGAATTTGTGAAGTAACAATGCTAGCTTGAATAACAATGGTAGAATGAAAAATAGTGAATATTAAGACCTCTGTATTAAACAAAATTTGTAGTTTCTGCGCAAACTTTGTAAAATTTTTTCCTCTATGAAAACATTGAGAACCATTCATGAATTTTGTATGGTAAACTTGCCATATCATAATGAATACGTGAAAATTTTTTCAATGCAAGTTGTCACTGCAGTCATGGGTAACCGAGGCGACAAAAGTACCCCACTTTTCTAGTTTTTTTTATTTCATGCCAAGTTTGGCCCAAGATATCTCACAAACTTTTTGATATTTTGTAATAAAATTTTCTGAGGTCAAAGATAATTTTATTAGCAACAATTCTTCCAAATATGAGCGAAAAATATCAAGAAAAAAAACTGTGGTGAGGTTTGAAAATTTGTAGCGAGAGCTAGAAACAGTCAACTTTGGGTGTCTGTGACCTTTGAAAGTCACAATGTAGATAATGTTATTTATTCAATATCTGGCAAAGTTACTAGCATCCCTGAAAAATTGGGGTTTTTAACTAATGTAGTTTGGCAGTAATAAGGCTTTAAACATGGGCAAATATGAACAATTTGCTCCCCCCAGCTAAACACCCCCTACTAAAAAGCTTTATAATCATGTTGTTTCTTGACAGATTTCATTCAAATTTTACAGGTGTTCATCACATGGGGCAATGACAATTTGAGTAAAATTGGAGAGAGTGACCTGATCACTTCCTGAGAATTGACACGGAATGGCCCACATGATATCGGGTCAAAGTTGGATGTGACATCTGGCATAATAATTTTGTTTTGTCCACTACTGGTTGATTGAATATTATGTAGTCTATATGCAGGGAAGGCAAGAAATGTGGTCTCACAGTACTTAGTTTGATAAATGCTCAATCCATTATCTCAATCAATCAACTTTATGATGTTCTTAGGTTTAACTCTACTCTGTAGTTGTTCATGTGCCTATCAATGTATATATATCATCTTTAAAGTTTAACAACCAAATTGTTTTAAATTTTCAAGTACCAGTATAATGCATGAATATGTTTCTGAGTTAACTACAACACCTGCAGCTGAATTATTTTGCAGTGCAAACGCTGATTTATAGGTCTAAATAAAGTCAGAATTTGTAAGTTATAAAGTCACATTTTAAGTTTTTAGGTCAAAAATTGGTTGCTCTCATCACTACTCATGATATAATATGGCAACAAATCTCAGGTTTACATTATCAGGGACACCCTTGCCACAATTTGAGGCTTTCGAGGTAACATTACACATCGACAGCCCTCAGTTAGTGGGACCCACTCACGATGCGTAGGGTGGCGTTACAGTGTGTGAAACACTACCTTAACTACTGTAGTGAAAATTTGGTGATTGACTGAAACTCTTAACCTTTGTGGAGACTACTGTGCTGTTTGTTTTAAGCTTTGTTGATTGAAATGTCGTAAACATGACTTGAACTACTACTAGTTAATTGAAAAACGTTGTGATTGCAACTGAACTGATTTGACGCAATTGATCCCACTCTGCCTTCCACTGTCACAAACTGTGCACATCCTCATTATGTCATGGATGCTGCATGGCTTTCCACTTCACCTCACCTGCACAGCCACTCATTTCTCTCACCTAGTGACCTAATCAAAAGCCTCAGAGGTTTCAACTAATGTGGAACATAACACAATGCTGTAGGCCTAGTCTCATCACGACATACAAGATAGTCACAGTGAACCGACTGAATGCGCAAAAGGTAAGAACACTGCACAACTGAGGGAACAATGAAACATACACAAACAAAGAGCAAGAATTCGGAAGGTAGATTGATACAAATACTATAGCTACAATACATTGACACAGTGGCAAGTGGCAGGCAGCGATGCTGGTCAGTTCATTAATAGCAACTAAAAAAAGAACAGATATTATCAGATCAAACTTGCACGCAGGCCAATATGATTGCTGGCAGCGTTTCCTCAAATCTCAGCCAGGTACAGGGGCTGGTGGAGCCACTGGCGTTCCCTGGGGTCACCACCACGCATTTCTCTCACCTATATGCTATGTCTGTGCGGGGCTCACTTCATCTTTAGCTTATATTTCTTAATTCTTTATACATTGTTTGTGCTCAGTCTTTGTCTTTGCTATATACATAACTGATTTGCATTGCTGTTCCCAGGAGCGGTTTGCTGTGGTCTAGAATAGCGTGGTCCCAGAAAAGACGGGTTAATTCAAGTGTTTAGGCAAGTCCTCGTAGATTACGTGCCATCACGTGCTTCCCTGTTTTTCTCACGGAAACACCGCCCTCGCGCTGCTATCTACAATGTTTTTCTCGCGGAAACATCACGCTCGCGCGGCCACCTGCAATGCGTCAGACACACATGCTGGTGTGGTCCTTTCGGTCCTTGCTTAGGAATACCGGTAGCTACGTATAGAGGAGCCAAGGGCCAGGAAGGTCAATGGTCAATGGTTTATTGTTTCATATGACTCAGCCAACAAGCAGAAGCATCATAAAAGCCATCGCATGCAGTAAGCCAACCATTAGCGAAC
>JGI24159J19872_10005384_pt1 | contig 16545 bp, 10 predicted proteins | sample Ectturendosymbi4_FD_19872 | JGI IMG/M metagenome (IMG submission 19872) | reverse complement strand
AGTTACATCGCAATTACATTTTGAAATGTGTGCAGGACTTTATGGACACCCTGTACATATTTTCCACGTACGACCACTTTATCAACATGCTGTAGGTGAAAATGGTTTCATTGGATCTAAAGAGCATTTAAAGGATTCTTGCAGGCTCGAGAAATTGCAAATAACTTTGCTACAATACCGCAACATCACCAGTTAACCCATTTATGATTGTGTTCCATGTGTAGCCGTGTTTTTCGTTCCTTTCGTGTTTGTTTATCTATATTTACGGTACTTCAGATTAACTCATGAAAAGCTAATCCTGTTTTGCATCAAAATCCCAACAACTTCACGCAAATGTGCAAAATGACTGTGTTCGTCTAGTCCAGGGGTTCCCAATCTAGGGTACATGTACCCCTAGCCTAGGTGTACATTTGCCCATCCGATGGGGGTACATTTAAGGTTACCAATAGAAAAGAGAAGTGTATTTATACATTATTTATTTCCAAATATTGGAAAATATAAAAGTCCTATTAAAAATTCGTTGGAGTTTTCTTATGTTACTCAGTCTTTTTGTCAGAAGAAATTTTAGCGATGCTTGGCCAGAGATAGGTTGGGAAGCCCCTGGTATAGTCGAACCAGCCACCATGCCTAGCGCCCTTGCTGTAATTTACACACACTTTCAAACAGGTTTGAACGCCTAACATGCCAAGTGGCGTGTCAGTTCTTGGCTATCCAGGGGTTTCGACTGTTCCACTACTTCTGAAATTTTGTCATATCTGAAAAGCCACCAACAACTTAAACCACCTTAAAAGAGAAGACACCGTGTTTTTCGTCTTCCTACAGCGACCTTGTTGCAGTTCGTCAGAAGTTGCTTTTTCTGTTTTCCAGTATACCTGGACCTGTGCAAGTCAACGCAGTTGCTCATCGGCGAGCGGCAGTCAAGCCTCTACCAACAGCTGGCAGGGCACTTGTGCGCGTTCGCTTTGGCCACACCGGCTGAATGCTTCGGCCACCTGGAAGTGACCATGTTGGAAAACTTGGTTTCTTCCGACCCTTACCAGCATTTGATGGCCTTCGATCTGTGGTGGTTTGTTGCGAGGTGGGTCCCTCCTGGTTTCTAACGAGAGTCAAACTTAGTATAAGATGCGCGAACTGGTTTTGAGCGTCAGTGCTTTAGGTATATGCAGCAGGTGGTGAGGCTGGGAACCGATCTATCCACCTTCGAACCCACCACCTTCATACGTTTTGGCGCGAAGCTCTATCTTCAGCTCGTTTCTAAATTCTAAGAAAAAGTGCACCGTGGTTTTCACTTTTTAGTCAAATTGCTTTTCTTGTTTATTCCGAGTTTCGCATCTATTTTGGTGGGATTTCTGGTTACCTTGGATTTTATTCGGTGTTTGTTATGTTAAGCTATGATTCCTTTTCTGCTGTGTTTACAGTTTTATAGTTTTCCTTTTCTGCTGTGTTCCTTTTCTGTTGTGTTCACAGTTTCTGCGCGTCTTGTTTCGCACCTGAATTTTTTTGGAAATTTATCTTGCACAGACGGGCCGGTCCGCTCATATGCCTTCGTCACGCTGACTTGTTGATACAAATGCTGAAACGGTTGCCTTTGTCGCGAGGCGAAGAACTTCGGCTCGGTGTCGCTCTCAAGCGCCTGGTGCAGCTGTTGCCTGATCATCGCCAGGTGGAGATAGCAAGAACATATCCGATTTCTGAAGATGGAAATCTTTTGGTCTGGAGGTTCCTTGGTGAGTGGAGCTTTTCAAACATGTTTGGTGGCAACGGTATAAAGACCCCTATGTGTAAAATAAACATGAATTTTTTTCTGAACTGTTTCTTTACGGCTGGAGGTAATTCATTAATTCAAACGGCCAGCCGGTATATTTGGCCTAAATTCGTTTGACGCGGGTTTGGCGAACTTGACACCTGGCATCAGTGGAGTAACTAGAGGTTTAAGCCATAGGGGCAAAGTTTAGATGAAGGGGGCCCACTAGCCAAAACTCAGAAAAGGTTAAGAAATTATAATGAATCTCTGGATGTCGTGGATGTCCATGCTAGATAAAAAAAAAACGCAAAAAAAACAAATCAAAAAATAGAAAATATCAAAATGTCAACTGTAGGGGGTCCAGTTTTTGCATTTAGCTTGCCAGGGGGGGCGGCTCGCCCCCTTTCCCCCCGTCAAGTACGCCACTGCCTGGCATACTGTGCATTTGACAAGAATCCGATTTACAGTATTGCAGACTTTTCTGTTCGCGTTTGATGTTTCCGAGTTTTAACGCAAGGCTGTCGTCCCCGTATGGCCGCAAAATGCGGAAACTCTTGCTTGCAATCGCTGGCCTTTTTGTTTTTCACGACGTAAATTCCTTTTGTCCATTCAAGCGCGACTCTTCGTTGACGCGACTCCGGAACCTGACCACCAGCGGGCAGTCGAGGTCCTTTCGAAAACATCGCACGCCATTGAAGCGTGGACGAAATCGGGTCGCGTTTCCCAAATCACTGGCTTGGTAGGTTTTAGTTTCAAACAAGGTTTGTCTCTTTAAGTCTAAAAGTTTGCTGAAGTTGTTTCTCATTCAATGGCGGCGCGTGGACATCAGTGCTGTATACAATGTTCGGCGTATTATTCCAGTGCAGCTATGTTATAAATTTCCCGTATTGTTACTGTATTATGTAATATTTCCAGTTTCTCTTATTATTACGTAATATGCCAAATTCCACATATAATTATGTTACAAATTTCTCATGTCATTACGTAATATTATAAATTTATCATATTATTACGTAGTATTAAGAATTTATCATGTCATTACGTAATATTCCAAATTTCTCTATTATTACGTAATATTCCAAAATTTTTATATCAAAAGGAAATGGAATGATGACGACGTTCGTTTTGGTTTCACTTGCATCGGATAAACTGACGATTTGCAAAATCTCAGTGCGTGCTCTGTGAAAAATTCCTTTATAAATGTTTGAAAGCTAGCTTTTGATTATAAATTACCGGGGGTGCGAGGTCATAAGAAATTTATTGGGGGGGTGCTGGCAGGGCCGGATCCAGCTAGTAACGTTAAGGGGGACGATTTCAGCAATATTTGGTAGTAGTGGTGGCATTAGTAGCAGTAACATTTTGTTTTTGAACAGCGAAACACTAAACTTTGTGCATTAAATTGTAGAAAGACAGTTGAAAATAGGAAAGCAGGGGCAAAGCGATATAGCCTACTTTGAAACGTGCCAAGCACAGTTTATGCACCAAACAAAAAATGAACATCAACAGTGACAAAAACGCAAAAGAAACATAAATGAAGTTAAATAAAATAGAAAATTATTTCTTGGACTCAACAAATAACACGAAAATCGAAAGCGGCACTTTGCTGCTAACGCAGACAAGCGTGGCATCGTACAACATCAAGGTCGCGATTTCCACTCATGGCAAATGGATTTATCGCAGAGTCTGCGTCAATCAAAATGTCCCGATGCTGGTGCAGCAACGCCAATCCGTTGAACCTTTCCTCACCAACGTTGTTCCTCAGCCAGGTTTCCAATGACTGCAGAGAAAACTTTCGGCTACGCTGACTGGCAGGGTTAACAGTACTTTCAGAAGGGCGTGTATGATTGAGTATACATCTTCATTACATTGCTCCAAAGTTTCTTCCACAGTTACCGGTAAGGCTGCAATTGCCTGAACTGCTGTTCTTGCCCACTTTTCCTTCCATAGTTGGATCTCTGAACATGACAGGCAGCCGTAGGCATTGCGATGACCTTTGTCAAGGCTAGCGATTCGATATTTGAGAATTTTCGCGGTAGCAATGAGGTTAGGTGACATGATGCTTAAAGACTAATGTGTGAGCTGAAAATCTTTCCAAATCAAGCATAAAGGAATCCAACAATATGATATAGATCGATGTTCTGTAGTACAAAATTTGATATGTTTTTTTCACCACAGCTGAATCTATCACCACAATTTTCACTCTGGTCTTTGAGAATACATTGTAAATCTGTAACAAGTTTTGTAGCTGAAGATTAATCCAGATTCTTCTTCTGAAGCAATTTGCTAAGAGGTTGACACAGCCTAAACACAGACAGCTGGCAGATCAATGCGATGATGAACTCCACATTTTGTGTTGATGAAATCAAAGTTTTAGTTTGAGAAGCACTTATCGTTTTCATTCTAGTTCGAAATGTATATTTTGCAACTGGTCGAGAAATCGAGCCAAGGATTCAGTTTTTCAACCCACCTGGTGTCGCACATGTTCCGAAATTGAGCTAAACTTCATCTAAAAGAACATGATTTCGCTTTCCCTCCTATTGAAGAAGGAAACAACCCCTTTAATTTTTCCATTCGAATGGTATTACGAACACTGGAAGCTGATGATGTCGCGAACATAGCAGGGGCACGTGGATGCAAAAATCTGGAGGCATTTGGTGCTTTCTTTTCCATTTCAACCACTACTCCTATTTACTCCAATACCATCAACGCACACACATCCGCTGCAACACCAACGCGGTTTCAGTTTCGTTTATACTCGGTTTCTGTACTGCTTTCGGAGTGTCACGTGTTATCTGCGGCGCCCGTTTCCTCTTGCTCGCGCCGTGGGCCACGCAGTTACTTTCGCAGTGAATGCTGCACTGGTGGTAAGTCAGTGGCAGCACCGCAGGAATCGAACCCAGTCTGCCAGCATTGGTGGCGTGTACTCAACCAACTAGGCCGTTTCGTCGGTAGTTTGTGTACTATTTATGGGAAAAGATACCAAGCACTTTTTAAAGTGCAGCATTTTATTAAATTTCCGGCATTGCAAAGGACTTGTACAAGTACAGTGGTTAACCTACACGTCATTTTGATTGCTATAGGCAATTATCAGCTATGACGACATAAATGCATATAAACACAAAATGCCGATATTGATAGGAAAATCGTTGAAACAAACTTAAAGATGAACTAATGACACCTCTATTGGGCTTTAAAATATTGTACATTCTTTGATAACATACATTGTACATTATTTGAAAAGAATCCATACTCTAAACTTCATAGCTCGCAGAGTCAGGAGAAACTTGAGAAAAATTGCTCATATTTTCATCTGCTTGACTTCTTTGTTTCATCGCTACCAGTCCCTTTCAGTGAATGAAATCCATTCTAAAGGCTGACTGGAAGCTGCATTATCTATTTTAAAACATTACAGCAAATAAAACTGTTTCATACATACCTTTAAGTAGATCGACCTGTTCTATAGGTCTTCACCCTTACTTACGTTATGATTATTCAAACACGATCCAGTACTTCCATCACAGTCACTAACCAGTCAACCAGACTGGATTTTTATGAAAACCAATTAACACTACCAAACGATTCTCTGAGCTGTTACCATCGCCACATTCCTGACTCTCTGATTTGCAGTGATTACACTGGTATACAAAATAAAACTTCTTGAGTTGTTTTAGATCTGTGAATTGATTTTGAATGTGTCGAGGCTGCTGAATTAAAAAATGAGCTCAGTTTTTCTCTATCACGTCAAGATTTTTGCAGCATTAGAATTTTTGTTAAAAAATGGCAAAAATGCCATCCAAATACTGTAGTTAACCCATTTAAATGATTATCACAGCAGTGAAAATATTTTTAACACTTTCAATGCCATGCGACGTTCCAGAACGTGCAGTTTTTTTATGCAGATCGCTACACCACGTTCCGGAACGTCGCACAGTTCTTTGCGCAGGTAGCCAATCGACGTTCCAGAATGTCTAACTGTACATTGCGGACGTGCGCTGCAAACAATAGTGCCAATCAACATAACTCAACGCGCCAGACACTGTGCCGTTGAGTGTTAACTAGTTGTTCCTCTTAATTAACATTGACATAACCAGTTTCATCACTTAGGTTAAATGTCTTCAATGAAAAGAAAATACTCCAACAATCCTGATGTAGTTTGCTGCATTTGTGGAAGTTTTACACCAACAGCATAAAGAAAGTCCATCAACGATTTTGTGTAAAGAGCCTATTTTGCTGATTTTAAAATCAAGCTTAGAGATCAAGATAAAGCATGGTTTCCACATAAAGTCTGTGCAAGCTGTGTGGAAACTTTGAGATCATGGTCCCATGGTAAAGATAAGCACCTTCTTTTTGGTATTCCGGTGATCTGGAGGGAAGAAATAGACCATGTTGCAGATTGTTACTTCTGCGTGGTAATTGTGAAAGGCTTCAATAAGAAAAATAAACATTCTGTTCCAATATCCAATCTTCAATTCAGCTTTGAAAGGCCTGTTCCTCATGTTGTGGATGCATCCAAGCCTGTATTCAACTACCTTCCCTACCTTGAAGATGATACACCCAGATATTCTTCAACTGCAACAGATTATGACATGTCTGTCGATAGTTTTAGCAAAAGTTGTTGGTTATTGCCTGATGCCTCCCTCTTTATTTAACCAGGCTGAAATAAATGACTTAATTCGTGATTTGAATCTACCCAAACAATCATCTGAGCTGTTGGCATCAAGATTACAAGAAAAGCATGTGCTTCATCCTGGAACCAATATCACATTTTATCGAAACAGAGAGCAAGAATTTTTTCAGTTTTTCACTGCCAGCGATGGTCTGGTGTATTTCCGTGATCTAAAATCCCTCTTAAAGGCAATGGGTTTGACACAATACAAAGATGAAGAACGGAGACTCTTCATAGCTGGTTCGAAATGAAGTCTTAACTGAATGTCCAATAGACATGGATCCATACTTATGTGGCAATGAATATGGATCCATATCTATTGGACAAGATACACGTAAGACACACAAAGCGTTAATTGGGAAGAATGTGACGCATCTGTTGTTTCATCAAATATTTCACATTAATATTTTGCTTCTAATGTGCGCTTGAGAATGGTGCTTCTGATCTCTTCTCCACACCATTCAATAAGTTGGTTTTGTGTAGTTTTCCTGACATAGCATTAGGCTTTGCTTTTTCCAGGCGCGATTTCAATGTAGAATCGCCACTAAGCCTTCGGTATCTCAGCAGTTCTCGGAAAATGCCTTCGTTGACGAGAGGCATTCCTGTCTCTTGTTCATCTGTAACATACACCATCATCTCGGTACCCTCGAAAAGCGCTATTTTGTCTGCCTAAAATTTTTACCGACTCCGCAATCGGTTTCAATCGCTCTCTGTTTTCTTGGACTTGCTTTATTCGCTGCGAGCTGAACTGGTTTGCAGTGTGTTGTCCTGGTGCATAGAAGGTCTTCTGAAAATCTTTACCTCCTTCCACTGCACCCCTATGGTTCTGCTGTTTCCAGGGGTTCTTTAGAGAAATTTTACTAGGGTGTAGAAAGACCGACACTGGACCCCTAGTTTCTGGGACCCTCGTCGAATCTTGTATAGCTTGTTTGTATAGTAATCAGCATATAGATGGAACAGCTACTATGCTAAGATTTAGAAACAGATTACTTTTTATACTGACATCTGGCTTACACTACAAATTTTGGGCTTGATTACAGAAGAACTTAGCGTGAATACTTTCATCCTCTCCCGCAGTGCCTACCGGGCCCGGGTACGATTTACTTCAGTACGCCCCTCTTGCGGGCCCTGGCTGTTTCTCGTGAGTTGTTCGCTTGCCATTTTTTCCTAGAAGCTTTGTAAAAACAGTCAAGGTCTTTTGTAACAAGTTTTTGAAATGGTACGTGCATCCTTTTTTGGTCTCAGATTACACTAACCAAGGAAATTGTCCAATTGGGCCTGGTTCAACTATTCTTTTTCTTCCTTCCCTTTTTATGGTGAGTAGAAAATGGCAGAATAAAACCGCACCGAGGTCTCCAGTGTCTCATTAGTAACTCACATTTTGTTAAGTCATCAACTTTAGAAATGCAATATCGTAATATGCAATTTCAGTTCAAAGCGGTATTTTATTAAACTCGCCATGTTCTACTTCAAGAGCGTCGCGACTAATCAACGACCACCAACCTCCACTTCGAGCCACTAGCTACGCACTACTCATAATGATGACGCTATTGGATTTTCGAATGCTCTCTTATGACATCGGTGACTATGACCAGCATGAAAACCTTTCTTAATAATTCAACAAAACTTGCCATACATGCGACAGTACACCGCGTTTGTGGTTTAGTTAGTTCTGCAGCAATTGCCTTCCCCATCGTGATTGCTTAATTTTCTCACCTGCTTTTGTGAAACAGTGCCTGCACTTCCAGACGGCGGGAAGCTTGTTTTCGACACCAGGTGGCGACAAAAAGCCAGATGCTTCAGAAGCGCGTTTCGACGAAACCGTAAAGGTAATTTTTTAACTTTATTGTGCTAAATGTTTTAACAAAGACGCTTGTTTGTGATTTGTTTGGTAGTGGAGGAGGAGGTGATGACATGAGTTAAATGTCGACCCGGGTCCCGGTGGGCATCATCCGCATCCGTTCAGACGAGCAGCAAGTCGCAAGCCCGACCCGCAAAGCTTTCCTTCCAAAACACGTGATTTCGCGCATGGCAGATCAAAAGCAAGCGAGCTCTCGCGGCTGCTATAAAATTTTTCAGCTGACAATGACTAATCACCTCGCGACGCTTCGCCACCCAGGCGCCAGCAGGGCACCGACTGAACCTTTTTCGCGCGAACCGTTGCTGTTGTTCCGTTTGCCTTGCATGGCCTGCGAACCTGTTCGTTGTTCCAGCACTATCAAGGCAACAGCTCGCGGACGCGAAAGTGCACATGGAACCTTCATGCCTGTCTTTGTCTCAAGGCACTGAATAGAATGCTTGACCGTCCAGGTTCTTCGTAGCAGAAGACTGAATACTGCAAGATCCGTCGAAAACGCAACAGGCGTCTTTTTCCCCATTTAACGATGACTTTATCTAACAGCGGAGTGTTGTTTTTAACCCGAGATTCGTGGTTCCTACCAACTCGGTGTTCGGGATTTTTGTTCTTGATGTGACTTCAACCAACTCCCCCCAAAAAAACAACACCGCTGCACAGGCCCGTAGCCACGTGGGGTTACTCGGGGGCGGTTCCACCCAATTTTTTTGTGGCCCGAAAATTTCGTTGCGCCCAGAAAAATTTATTTCAAACATAAAATAAAAATCGTTCCCCCCTTAAAAATCTACTTAACGCGGTCCTCTTTTTCACGCAGGGTCCTTCGTTCAAAACTCAAACCCGCAAGCTCGTGACGTCACTAGTACTCCTGTGGCTGTCGCTGCCCTCCGCCTGTGACGTCCCCGAGGTTTTGATGACGTTGTGCGGCGCCTTCTTGCGATCGTTTGCCTCCTTGATCGCGACGCATTTCGACAACATCGAGCGGAAAAAGGTAAAGTGCTGTGCATCTTCACTTAGCTCCGTGCATCTTCACCGAGCTTTGCTTGTGGATGTCTGCGCAAATACGTGTGAATGTTGTACATAGTGTTGCGACACTGTGGCGGCAAGCAACAATGGAGATCACTCTATTATTGCTTGTTCGCGCAACGTACATATATAGGTGCTATTCTTCGCCCACATCCCGTTCGTGGTGCATCGCGCATTCAACGCAACGCCGACCGAAAGTTTGCAGAAACAGCACGTTCCCTGACGGCATAGAGGGTTTGATGGTTTTTTTCTTGCGTTAAGTTCAGATCTGTCGATGGAGCTTCGTTGTTAACGACGATCAGTAAGTCTTCTGTAGACTGAGGTTAGTCGCCGGAAACACCGTAACTTTCGACAAGGCTTTGCGCTGCATGTCCGCGGCGATTTGTGAAATATGAAGAAAAACTTCTCCCCGCTTGTAGCAAGAGCGTATTAATGGGAGTAAAAGTGATTTGCTGTTTTGCTATACTGCAAAAAAGGGTTGTTGCTAAATTGCTAAATTTTTTCTGGTAAGGCTGATATGCCCGCAGTTTTCCATGAGGTGACGGTACATGTTTGAAGAAATAACAAGCCCTGAAATCAGCGTGGACAAACCGGCAGGTGGTCCAAGGGCGTAGACGTCGGTTGTTCACAGATTGCCGCGCTGTCGTGTTCAAATAACTTAGACTTGCATTTCGTGCAGATCATACGCAAATGCCGCGAGTTGGCCAATCGACACGACCCGAACGAGTTGAACGAAAACTCGGCCGCCTGTTGCTTCTACGAAGGCTTGGTGAGGACACTAGAAGCGCTCAAGAGCGTAGTGCTTCCTCAGGATGTGCAGGTGCGTATATTTTGCGGATATCCGTTAACTTTCAAAACAAGACCTGGGTGCGAAAATGCAGTTGGATTTTTTAAAAGTAAAGTTTGTGTAAAGTCAGTTTGATTCAAGGACTTATTATTGTTGTTGTGGTGAGCACTTGACAGTTGTTGTCAGTTTACACCAAAAACTGTAGTTGCAGGCAAAATTCTTGTGACTCAAAATTTTGTAAGCCTGAGTAATAACCGCCAAATCAACTGGGGGCGGGGGAAGCGATTTCTTTTTTCATTGAAAAATCGTTATTCCTCTTCTCCGTGCGATGACGTAAAGTTTTGGTTCGATCATAATTGTTGAAAATCGTATTAATCGAGTAAATTTCTTTTTCGTGCTATCGAAATATCACTGCCTTGCGAGTCTTCCCGAAAGCATGCTTCACTTCACTGAACTTCTGATAACCTTGCACTGAAATGCACCACCTGTCGAAACGTAGCAACACATTAAGTAGTTGGTACTTTCTCAGGCTTTGCTGAGAAAGTACAACCAAAACATAAAAACAGGTTAAACGATAGGTTGGCCAGTTTTCAACCTTGTTTGTTACGTTTTGCCGCCAGTAGACCTGAGAAAGTGCTGTTTACTGAAGTCCTAGCGTCTTCGAAACAGAAAGAAACAACAAGTAGTTGTGAAGGGTTTGCATCTCCGAACTGGTACGCAAATGCAGAACGACCCGGTTGTCTCTTCGTGGGTTTGGCGACACACAGAGTCTGTCTGGCTTTTAAAATATCGGCATGACCAGGAACTCGAAGCATGATTTCGGTGACTTGTTCGGTGAGATGATGTCGCTTTCGAATTTTATTTTATATTTCATCCTAGCTTGTGACCTATGGTGTGTACACTATTATCCCTTTTTCATTCTGTTGCCCAAGAATCTCTTATCACTAATGATAGTGCCACTTGTCATATATTGACCAACTTGCGAACCTAAGTTCATGGACCTGGGGGAAGCTAAATAGCGATTGCGCAAAGCTTTCAGTGCAATCAGAAGTCAAAACCGCCGACGATTTCGACCTGGTGCATCTTTCGTAACAATACGCGTGGGCGATCTTTCATTGCGATGCACGCGCGAGTTCTCTGGAATTCGTGCGTCAATGTTGGGTGTGCAGTACGAACGCAGTTTGCGTGCCGGACGTAGTGCCGAGAAGCCTGCGTCACGCGCCCTTGATTGCGCCTTCATGGCAGCTTGTAGTCCTTTTTACGCCCGGCTGCGACTGCGTGACGTTGCTTCCGCAGGACGACGTCATGTTGCTGTGGAGACGAGCGATCCTCGCTTCGAAAGCGCACTGGCACTTACGCTGGATCACCCTGTCGTCTTTTTGGAGCTTCTCGCACGTCACGCGGCACCCGCGCTTGGTCGCTCGCGTGTGTACCGACGTCGGCGCGGATGAGCGCGCAACTGGTTGTGACGGAACAACGGTCGCTGAAATGGTGAAAGGGCACGTCGAGCAGGTACACCTTCGCGATAGCTCGCGATTTGTCTCTGGTAGTGATATGCGCAATGCTTGGAGTCCCCTTTTTCAAAAAATACGAACAACTGGCACATTCAGTAACATCGAGTATCTCAGCGAGCCAGCGGCGAGAGGGATGTGATAAAGGTTACTAAAAAGCCAGTCCTTGGCCATTTGTTGAGATCAGTCCAATCCCGGTCGAAGTCGTTTCAGCATCACGCAGCCTAACTTCCTTGCACGCAAGCAAAGAAATCGGGCAGGGCTGCATGTGTCCGGGTGCAAGATTGGAAACCAGGTTGGCCGCCAGGTCCTGAAAATATACACTTGTTACCAGTGTATCTACGTTGGGCACCAGTTAACGGCCTAGGTGCATCGACGTGCCTCCGCAGTGGTCAAGGAAAGTGCGAAAAAAAAGAAAACTTATACTAACTTGTTTTCAATCAAAGTAGTAGAAAAAAACTAAAAAGCTTGTGAAATAAGGAAAAACAAAACTTTAAGCTGTGCCAAACAGTCTTGCCCTTCTAATAATTTGGCCACCGTAAGACTTCATACGGTAATTTGACCTAACCTGAGTCGTTATGCTGCAGTTTCGGAATCTACGTTGACTTTTCTGAACCACTTACTTACGCGTAATGATATTTCAGTAAACATGTGAAAAAAATTTTGTTGAACATCCTTGAGATCACAACAAACTAATTGCTCAGATACACAAACGAAGCGAAGCTAACAAGTGTTTCTGGCAGCAACCCTCAGCTTGTATCTTAAAATTACGAACATTGTGTAGCTGGTGACAGCTCCTTTTGTTTTGGAAAAAATTTGAAACTTCAATTTATTTTCTTGTTTAAATTGAGAAAGCAGATTGTTGAAACTCTTGCTTTCACCTACTGTTGTACCAAATTTTATTAGCGAATATCTAAATATATTATAAGCCTATTCAACTTATACCGTCTTATTATTTCCGATGCTATAGCCTGCCCTTAGCCACAGTGTCAAACCGAACGCCCGTAGCCCCGTTTCGTTGGTGTGACCCGCAAGAGCTTAAAAAGTGCACTGAAAGAGGACTGCACTGTTTTACGGTGAGCATTGACCACAATCCCCCACAATGCACTTCGACTGTGTTGCGTCCCATTGCAAAGCTGTGTGCATCCATTTTCTTCGTTAAATGCAACATACGGCTCACTTGTTCTCTCGGCAGCTCGCAATTGTTGGATGTGCTGCAGGTTATACTGTTGTTAATGCGTACTTGTGCTTTCGTAACTGTTAAAAATGGCCATTTGAGAGCAACCAAGATTTAAGCATGCCGGATTCCAACTCTAGCCTGGCCTAAATTTGAAAGCCAAACCTTTTAAAAAAGTAAGCTTGAGATCGCTTTTTTTTAAGGAAATCTGTATAGGTCAAATTTGGAGTCTTGTAAATCCTGTCGTTGTCCAGTCATCGCAACCTGCAAACAACTCATTGGAAAGTGTTTAAAACACTCACTGTAGTTTCCACGCTGTCTTCCGAACCGCGCAGAGTATTTCGAGTATTATTTTTTTGTTTATTGCGGACGTAGCAACACGCTGGAAAGTCCGTCGTGCGACGCATCCCAGGCCTGCGTTTGCTGTAAATGTAAAAATGGTCTTTTTCAGAAGCAAATTCCGATCGCGTCCCTTGACAACGTCATCAAAGCTAATCGCGACGCTCTAACAAGGGTTCGACCTTGCCGGTGTGACGTCACCAGCGTGCCCGCCGATGACGTCAACCCTGCCGCGGAGGCGTCACAGTTGCTCGACAGCATCGACAATGCCGTCGAGCGACTACGGAGACTGCCAAAGGAGAACTTCTCTCCGCAGATGATTCTGGCGCTCAGTCGTTCCGCCACGCAACTTCGTGAACTGCTCGACAACTGATGACGTGTGCTGAGCTGCGGTTTTCAATACATTTGTTGTTTTTTTAATAAAATCTATCGCCCTTCTGCCGCTTGTTGCAGTCTTTGTGCAGATGCAAAAGTATAAGACGTTGTAAATTCACACGTAGGGAATCTCCAGTTAAGATTTTTTGCTGCCGAATGTCAATTGCTAACTTCACCATAAAAACTACTTTAAGAGCTGAAGATGCCTGCGCAATATGCGTTGGAGATTTGCAGTAAACGCCAGTGCCTGAAAGCTAATTTTAGGCGTCAAACTCTACCTGTAAACCTAACGTGTGAAGTTCTGGAAAATGAGAAGCAATCCTTTTGTCCATGTCATAGGTATCAAGTGCAAAAATTGTCGTGTGCCTAATTCTAGGAACAACCATCACTCTGCAAGCTAACCCTTTCGTGTACAGGAGCTGCTTCAGCTGTTGTTACTAACGTTCATGATTACTTTTCCTAATGCTGTTTGCTTATGGTCTAGTTTTGCACCTGTGACATCTGTCCTCAGATTAATCTACTGTAACTGCAAGATCAGGTTACCTTATAAAATATTGCAATTCCTGGCATGCATTTTGTAATTTCCGCTTACCATAATAGTCACATGCCACAAATAAAAGGCACAAATCCTTCTGGAGTATAAAAGCACGCGAAGCCGAAGTAATAACAGAGTGACCGCGGCGAGCTAACCAATAACCATACTGGTGCAGTGCAAGGTCAAGCTTCTCTCATCAGTGTTGCCACAGGCTTCTCTGCAAAAATCACCAGTGTCACAAAAAATCCACTGGATCTGCAAAAAATCACTAGATTTAAAATTATTGCGTCAAAGTTCGCAGTTTTGCTTAAATTGATTTAGTTAATTACTTTGTCACGCAAAAACCTTTACATCATTTGCAAGTTTCATAAAGTAGATGATGCTGAAACTCGGAAAATATAATACCAACAATTTTCAGGCTGTTTTCAAAAGCTGAAAACGACACCAGTCACGGAGTATTTTAGACCAGTACTTGTCAACCGGGTAGCGTACACCCCAGGGTGTATCAGAATTTTCCAGGGGTGTACCACCGTGATGGGATGTACCAGGTGTGTGCTCTTCAAGAACAGTCGCATTGTGTCACTAGCATATAATGTTCTTAGCTCTAGTGCAGTGGTTCTTTACCTTTTTTGTCTCATTTACCCTTTTAACAAAACCGAAAAATTGATATTACCCCTAACAACGTTTACTATGTCAAGGCATGACTTTTCTGAAAAGGGTCGGCCCAGTTTTTCCTGGAAAAACGTCAACTTCATTCAAATACTTGCTGTTTTGTGCTTACTGGGACCAATTTCAGGGTAATGCTTGTACAAAACTTTTCAATCTTTGAGATAAAACATTAATAAAATGTCTCATTACACAAAGCTGGAATAAAAAAAACAACAATTGTGCACAATCATTTCGATGTTCTAGTACAGGGGTCGGCAACCTATGGCCCGCAGACCGTATCCGGCCCGCCAAGCAAAATCATTTGTCCCGCAGCCCCTTTACGAATTGTAGTAACTGCATGGCCCGCCTAGGGTGTTATGTTTCATGAATCTGTCCTCCTTGAAACTTCTATTATATATTTTTTGTAATTATGAGAAACCGCTCTGTGCCATAAAAGTACTGTATATCGTATTTTGGGCTTTCGTTATGAACTGTGAAAATTAGGAATTAATCTGAATAAAATCCCATAAATTCTCAAGTTTTATCAACATCATAAACAGCAAAGGGAACGGAATTGCTGGTGGAAAATTAGTACCGCCCGCCATACTTTGCAGACTTTGTTTATGGCCTGCGACTAGAGAAAGGTTGCCGACCCCTGTTCTGGTACCAAAGTGACAAAGTTTTGAAGTCTGTTTTCCAAACGACGTTTATTTGAATCTTATTTCTCTGCGAAAAATGATTGTGCAACACTTTACAGATGAGAAATTTGACTTGAGCTATTTCAACATATTGAGTTGAGATCAGAATTGATTCGAAAGGCAGAATTTTGAAGTTTTATAAACTTCCCTAATTTTTGTATTACTTCTCAGCATTCCTGATTGCCGAAATCTCAGTCAAAAATCGATTTCTGTTCTTGTTCGCATGTCATTAGACTACCTTTGCGAGCAAAGATTTTCTGCTGTTGTGAAAATTAAATCAAAAAGAGAAATACATCAAAGATTAAAAATGTTGATCTAAAAAAAACAACTTCGTGCAGTTCAGATATCACCGACACTAGCAGACACTTTACAAGGTTTACCATTTATATCGGCTAAGCCAGTGATGCTCAAACCGTGGCCCGCGGGCCACATGTGGCACGCAAGGCCCTCTGGAGTGGCCCGCGAAGAAAATTTCATTGGAAAGAAAACTTAACACTTTAATCATTTAAGGGATTTTTTAGAGAATTTTTATTGAGATTATTAATTCCTGTGACCCGCGAAGGGTTTCTGAAAGATAAATGTGGCCCACGAGCCAAAACGTTTGAGCACCACTGGGCTAAGCGATCGCTTAAATTGTAGGGGAAGGTAGGGCTAAAAGCAACAAGGGTAAGTTGTCACAAGCCTATATTCAGCACAGCCGGTGGAGGTAACTACTCGCTGACATCATAGCATCCAGGTACTTCACTTCCGATTGTGATTGGAAGATGGCCATGTTGTTTCTAGCAGAAGAACCAAGAAAACAACCTGGTCTGAATTTCACCTTCCTGCGAAGACGAATTGCACAAGGTAGGTATTTTGATATAGCACCAACATTTATAAACATTAACGGAATGTTTTTGCTGCTGTTAATAGGGACAAACATTAGCAATAAACGGATTAACTTCTTGGTTAAAAGTCAGAACGAGTTGACCTGTATGTGGAATTTTGAAGCAAAAGTTGTCTTGGGGTATGTTGTCACAATGTGTGTCAACTTACCCCAAGGTTCCGGAGTACAGTGGCGTACGTAGAAAATTTTCATGGGGGTGGTTTGGTTCAAGGTCATGTGGTGGTTATTTGTTTTTGGTGTGCGCTGTTTGTGACGTCACAATTTGACGTCATTTCCATGTTTCCAAACCAACGTTTTGGCG
>JGI24159J19872_10005382_pt1 | contig 16548 bp, 10 predicted proteins | sample Ectturendosymbi4_FD_19872 | JGI IMG/M metagenome (IMG submission 19872) | reverse complement strand
AAAATATAGTCATTTTGTGCTTTGAGAGGCGTTTTTCTGAACAAAATAGTGTTATTCGCCTAAAATTAAACATTTTGGTATACACTGCCGAATACTGTTTACACAATTTTTTATTTTTAAGGTCTGAGGGGGGGCATGGCACAGTTCCCTCCCCCCGTACGCTAGTGACTGCATACTTCATTCATCCAGTCTCATCAAACATTATGGTTGCTTTGTTCTTTCTCAAAAGTATTTACTGGAGATGAAAGGCATGTTTGTCCGTACTTTTGGACAATGAAATTCTAAAACAGCAAGTTCTTACAAATTCCATTGTTCAAACATTTAAGTGAGAAACTGGCTTTGCTTGAGAGAATTATATTGCAAAAACCAACGTATATGTGTGTACTTGTATGGTCTGCTGTATGCTTCAATAGCTGCTAATGCAATGCTACATCAATTGCTTTCAGTTTCTGTTTGAGTCAGAACTAAATGTTTAAATAATTTTAGGGAAGCTTTCTTGAACCACTATTGTTTTCCTTTGGCCTGTACCTGCAGAGATTTAGAAAATAAATGTTGGTATTATTAGCCTACTACATTTTCTTCAGGTATTATTCAATTATACTGATAACAGGATGGATGTGTTAAGTTTTTACGCAAGATACAAGTTACCACTCCACCGTATTGATGTAGTAGGTATGAGACGGCAGTAATTTGTGTTGTTTTTTTTGTGCAAGACGAACGAACGAAGGTGGATACGCTGATGGGCAAGCGACTTCTCTCATAAACGTCCAAAGCTTTGTGCTTAAAGATAAACATTGCTTTTATTTTTACAAAACAAATATTTTTCCTGAAACAATTCCTCAAAACCATCGTCAATATCTGGGGTTAATTTTAATATCCTGGAGACCAACCAGTCGAATAATCTCACCGTGCCCATCAATGAATCCGCCATACTGCTCAGCGGAATCAGCACAAGGTTCAGATCAGTTAGCGCGTGCAAGAAATGAACTGTAAATTGCAAGTTCGATCGATTGGTGACATAACAATGATCACTATGCGTCATTGCCTATCCCCATTCTCTAGGTTTGGATTGGAATGTTAAACTGGATATTTTCAACTGTCAGGAAGGGAAACGTATAAGTGAAAGTGCACATGAAAACATTTAAACTGTTTAAATTCCGGAATGTGGGTCCAATGCAAATTAGGCCAAATTTCCGAACATTCTCACAAAAGGTCGAGAAAATATTTGCGACCAAATTCAAACAGTCAAATTTGCACAATAAAAATACCAAGCTTTCCTGTGCTGAAGTGTTTTCTCCAGACTGGTAAATATAAGTATTTTCTCCAGACTGGTAAATATAAGTCTGGTAGCCAGGGTTCATTTTGGCCATGGCTATACAACGTAACTTTTTACCAATTATGCAAAAACGTCGTACCACAGTTGAAGTGACATGGTGACAAAAGACAATAATCTGTGCGGTGCTTTGTAGGAAACTTCCGTGACAGGGGCCCCCAAACTGCTAAGACCACCACTGCCTGTGAAGTGTCGGCATGTGAAACGCTTCGCAGTTGCAGTGCTAAGCGTTCAAGAGGGTCTCGCATTCATTTAATCCGGCCCTGGATAGACGCGCTGAAGGCTTGTAACACATTCCATAAAATTGCTTAAACATGCTGACAAGTTCATGACGTCACATTCCCATGCTTGTGACGTCACAGTTGCCAATTCAAACTACAACCATAGTTTTTGAACTTGAATTTGTGCCCCCACTTTAGGACAGTCAATAAATAAATTCTCTACTCGCTGGTATGCATGCAGCAGCATATGGAATTCGTTTGAGGCTAATGCCGATAAAGATAAAGCAGCCCTGTGGAAACACTTTGATAAGTACCATGATTTGAGAACACCTATTTCGCAATGTTTCAAAGTTAGCTACATATCTCGATGAGTGTGAGGATGAATGTTTTTATAGAATCGACGCGGTAATTAACTTTAACGATTTCGTTCCGCATCAAGTAGCTGTGTTTTAACCGATTCCATTCCTTCTGGGTACGTGGAGATATTGTGATTTGTTTTTGATTTGATCTGTGTACGATACAACATGCGAGATCTTGTGATTTGTTTTTGAATACATCTATGTTACGATACATGTGAGCTCTTGTGATTTGTTTTTGATTCGATCTATGCAATGATACAGCATGTGCAGCAAAAAGAACAGCATTGATCTATGTATAGTAGTTTGGTGGTTCTATTGAGAATCTTGTGGCTTTTAGTAGCAATACATTTTATTTCGGAACTGACCAAATTTGCATTAATTATCACAATTTTTGAGTATAGTTATCTCTATTTAAGCCCAACTCTCAGAATTAATGTGTTTTCATATTAAATGCAGTGCTAGATATAGCACCATTGTACAATACCAATTGCTACACCACCACCATGGGCGTAGCCATGGGGTCACTTGGGCCATGGTCCCCAAAATATATCATTTCCATAATTTGCACTCCATTCTGCCAATTTTACAAAAACGTTATAGTACGGTTGAGTGAACATGGTGACGTCATCGAAATGCAAACAATAAAATTCTGTCCCACCAAAGGTTTTTAGCAAACTTGGTCCCTAGCTGTAAGACATGTGCTTCGCAGATATGATCGGACACTTAACAACCAGTGAGTGACATGGCGTTGTGCTTACTGTGCATTTTCTGCTGACGCTTTTTGATACAGAACAAAGCTCTTCGATGGCGAATATAAAGTATTGCGCAAGACGTGGATAACAACTCACATGTAGGGAAACACTGAACAAACACCAATACGTTACAAAGACGTTTATGCCACTTCCGAGAAAAAAGCAAATAAACAATTACTAATTGACTGTAGAAGACGTTAGATATGTTTTCATGGCCACTTTCCCGCAAGGACGCTATTTCTTGAAGATCGTATTAAATCCAGAATAAATAGCAAATATATAAAAACGAAGGATTAACCTTGAAAACGGCATTCTTCGCACAACCTCAGCGCAACGCGTTTCTCAGGTAAGTGGAGACGCAACTGAACGGAGATCATTTTCTGGACGTTCTTGAGGAAGAAAGACCCCACGAAGATCGGCCAGTATCATTCCAAACCCACCACATCCTACACAACCGGGATCAAACAAATGCACACATTAGTAGACTCAAAAGTAATTACGGGATTTCTTTCGAACCCAGCGGCTTGTATTTAGCATAATTGTGGAGTAACTTATTCCGGCTTGCTTCGTCCACAGGGCCAGCGAGTGCCAGCCCCTACCTCTCTTCAGTAAAAGCTTTCCAAATGGCTTTTAACATCTACGCTTGTCATCTGGCCAGACCCTTGTTTATTATTTCCCACACCATCGTTCGCCGTAACAGGGGCATGTGCTCTTGAGTGAATGTCAAAGCAGCGTCTCGGCTGACAAACTCGGCAAACGCGCATGCGAACACCCCACAGTCTGATCCATTCATCTGTTGCGGTATATCCTGCAATGTAAAAAGACAACACATAGAATGAGAAAAAAAGCCTTCACCAACTTCGGCGCATTTTATGTTTTTAAGAAAATTGTTTTTATGAGTGTAACAACAACCCTACGTTTGCTGGAAGGCTAATTGTTTTCCATTCAGAAACGTCATAGGCGGCTTTCTTTTTGTCCATATGTTCATCGGCCAAATACTGTTTCAACGCAGCCAAGCATTTGTCGTTTGAACCACCCATAGAATCGTAGTATCGAATCTCTTTAGAGCGCAGATCAGCCACCTGTGGAAAAAGTCGGCAACAACAAGCTTTTTCACACATAGCAACACGAGAAGTGACAAAACACTAATGTTCAAAGCAAGCAATACCGGAAAGCAATACTTACGGCCAACGTCCAATGCACTCCTAAATGAATTGGAAAAAGCAAAAGAGATTTGGAAAAGACGTCAACACGTTTAGTCCATCTTCTAACGGATTTGTAACCTTGCTGAACAAGCTTCGGGTAAAAAAAGGTGTTCATTGCGTGCGCTTTTGGAAGGTCATCTTTTAAATTTGATCTTTCGACAATTAATTCCATATAAAAATTGATGATCTGAAATGCACGGGGATACAATAATGCTGGCCCGCGTTGCGAAAGTGAACGCCTTGCCTAGCTAGAATCATCAAGTGCCCGCAATCTTTAATTTAAAGTCTGAGGTGATTGCAAAAACTCACTTCATCATTCAACCACTTCAAGCCAGACAGCGTTGACATGTGCCCTCTTGTTATGCTGATGTTAAAACGTTCCGCAAGAACTTCGTGCGACGGGTGGGCAATTAGAGAATTTTCAACAACTTCTTCCATTTCCTGAAAAGGAACAAACCAATAAATAAGATTGATCTATCAAGTGCAAGACCTATTGAAATAAAATATTCGTTTTGTAATTCTTGATAAAAAAAAAAAACGAAAATTGCACAGGAATGAAATTTCCACCTTTGGGCAACGCAAATGACTTGCGACAAAATGGAGATGGCTGTCCAGGAAGAACCAACATTGCGTGAAGGTAGATCAGGTCATCAGCATTAATTAGACGAATGGCGCAACAATATCATTAGCACTTAACCTGCTAACTTCCTGCTTAAGCACATTTTGGCAGCAGGGATCTTCACAAGTGCTACGGTTTTCAGCACTTTCTGGAACCCGAAATCAAAGGCTTGAGTCCTCGGTTTGTGCAAAAGAAACTTACGGGCGATAATTCTGGTATAACATCTTCCACCACTTTCAGTCTACTTTCCAGCAATTCAAACAACTTATCTTCTTTCGCTTCCCTGCGTTCACGCAACAACCGCGCCCGAGTTTCATACTCAGCAATTTCTCGTTGACGTTCACGCTGGTGACGACTGTGAGCCTTTACTCTGCAAGCGCAACAAATGCACAATGTGTAGTTTATTCCAAGTGTAGAGAAGTAGGATCACAAATACAACATCATAACAGAGATGCAGTCGAGACCTAGTACAAAATTCGAGACCAAGACCGAGACTTGAAAATTTGTGGATTATGCCGAAATGTTTCTAAGAATTTTCAAAAAAATATCATCACCACTTCGAAGTTGAATTTCTTTCGAATTTCTGGCATTTTTCGTGCCTGCTTTGGTTGTTTCTTACCTTCAGATACAGCAGACACATAAACACGTTGAATTATAGAAGTTTTTATTGGCCATATCGTTGCAGTATTCAAAATCTCAAGGCACTAGGCTTGTGACCGAGATCTGTAGCATTCAAGACTGAGACTCGCAAAAATGAGTCTCGAGATTCCATCACTACATCATAACAAGCAAATTTCTCAAACCAATTGACAAACAGCAATAACTGATTGGAGCATTTAAGAACGTTCTTAGTCAAACAGTCTAAATAGCTTTGCTACTAACACATCACTTGTGTAAAGGTGTCTAAAGATACTGTGTTGACAACACGGCGTTCATAACGGAACTGTCCATTTTGTACCTCACAGCTCTGGATGTACAGTTTATTTCAGTTTCAGCCTATTCACGTCAAACTGATTACGAAAGAGCGAAACCAAAGTTGACTAATATTCGTCCGATATTTTACACTTGGCTGGAAAATTAAATGCAACTAATTTCAAAATCCCATGTTTTATTTTTACGAATGCAGGATTTTCAATCAAAAGTGAACCAGGACCATTCCGTTTTACTCGCCTACAGCATGACGCTAACCACGCACTGGGTGCGCTGAAGCGTTTCGAATCAAACAACGCAAAACAAAATCAACGAAACTTTGTAAACCATGATTTGTCGGCATTGATGCAAGCCCTTATGGAAGAGATTTAAGATCCACCCAGCACGATCGAGACAACGACATTGTGTGAGTTGAGGCTCAAGAATCTCTAAGACTTTGTCATAATTCATCACAACGATGTCAGCAGGAACGTTTCCTAATTGTGATTGTGAAACGCTACTGCACTCCCTAGAAAAACAATCTTCAACCATCGATGGGTTTCACACAGGGCTTATTTTTACGTTAATCAGGACGCAAATTTCATGTCGACCAACAAAACCGATAATCCTTGCTATCCATGCCCTTAATTTAGTCTATCATATGCTCTAACATAGGGGGTACACAACCTGATGCCTTCGATAAAAAGTTATGCGGCCATGCACATCTAACTTAAAATATACATTATGGCGGTGGTGCATTAATAAAAACTCTTGTATAAGGATGAGAATACTTAGTAGAAAGACAGCCAAACAGACCTATGATAGCAAGCTAGGCGAAGTGTGTGGAGGTAGAACAGAAGCAATTGAATAACATTGAAAAAAAGTCCCCGCTTATAAAATCCAATCCGGGACCGGACATCTTGGGCTTATTAACTGGGGGACAAATTTTCGCCACTCTCATGCGCATAAATGAGTATGGCCGACTGTACTATCGCTAAACAGCACTGGTAATGAGCAATTTTCTTTGTTTATTACAGTACAACAATATTCCTTTCCGTGCAAAAACATCGAAAGTAAGTTGCCTCATTGGTGGCGTATAAATTGTCGAAGATGGCCGTTCAATTTTTCTATTTCATGCATTTTGTCAAATCGTCTCGGCTCCAGTCCAGTGCATTTTGGTAGTGCTAGATAATTTACTAAACTAACAAGTTTCTTAGACATACAAGACTACGTCTGCCCGTCTCTTCGCCATTTTGAAAATAAATTCTACAGAGCAACAGTTGTTTTGCCTATCGATTCCGGCACAAATATACGATTTGTGACGAAACAGTTGAATTAAGAACTAGGTCAGCAACGTAAGGAAGTGTGAAACCGAGGCCTTCTAGAAAATAGTTCTTAACCAGGGAGTATCAAGAAATTTCCAGGGGCGCGCGAGCTCAAAAGCGCCCTATAACATGGAAAGTTGATTATTAAATTTACCAACAAATACATTTGCTTTTACAACTTACTGAAAGTCAGGGGGCTTGAAACAAACGACGATTACTTAAGGGAGGTGTGGTAGAAAAAAGGTTAAGAACCACTGTTCCAGAGAAAAAACTCCCTNTAGAAGGCCTTGGTGAAACCGTCGAAAGCAAGACAAAGTGTGAGTTGCGACGCTTTTTCACCCACTTTTATGAAAATGTGTTCGAAAATTGAGCTTCTTAAGCGGGGTTTTGGGTTTATAAAGCGAGTTTTTTATTACAGGAATAAATGGAGTCATTCCGGACCGGACAATTTTGGGGTTATTAACCGCGGGCTTAATCAGCGGGGCTACTGCATCTTGATCTCACTGGCGGCCATAGTTCATGAAAATTAATGAAATGCGGCCGTCCATAGCGAAAAGGTTGTGCTTTAACAAAATGAAGCGTTCCGCAAGTCCATCACGTACAAAGCAATTGTCTCCAACAACTAAAGGAGGTGCGGGGGAACAGTGCGAAGCAACTTGCTTCAGGAATAGAACGAATGAAGTCTGGGCTCAGTTAAACTCAGACGATTTACGCAGCAGCCAAAGTGGCACCTACAATTTTTTCGACTCATTGGACATCAACGTTGGGCAGCATGAACGTATTTAATGGGTGATTTCAAACACCTGCTTCCTTTGGCCGAAAGCAACATCGGGAAATTTCCACATAATGGTTGAAAACACGGTTTGGCCAATACATTGCTGGTTCTTTATGCACAAACACTTACAAATCGGGAATGAAATTCTTGCAAAGGTAAGTGCTGACCGGTTGTGACAAGTGGTCCAGACTTAGCTGAGATTGCGACACGGGTTTGGTGAATGAGCTTGCTTCATTTTTCAAATCTGAGAAAAGATGCAGTGCAAGCAAAAATACATGTGCAACACGAACATTTTGAGTAAACTTAACATTTTACTCTTTAAAGGTGAAAATTACCAACTTCTTACATCACCATTACAGTAAACGTTGCAAGAGCAGTTAATTTTTTCTTTACGAAGTACAGCCTGAATTTGCTCAACCATTCTTTTATTTTCCTGCTTTGAAAACCTTAGACTGCTACGTGGTTACCTCAACCATCAGACAGTAGTGCCATGTTTACGACATGAACAGAACAGGCACAACTTTAACACGAGCGACCTTCAACCACCGCTCATGCACAACGCTTGTTGGTGTTCTGTAAACCTCTGATACGGTAAAGTTTCGCAATGACCGCACGAGTCGACTACTACCCTGATCGAGGACTTTTATTGGTTAGTTTACTAAATTATGGACGACTTTACAGTCCAAGCAACATCGCCACATTATAAAGCTTTTGCATACATGTCTCTTCTTCGTTTTCGTTTCGGTAAAACTCCAATTGCGAAGGCAATAGGGCCTGAACTTTATTGGACGGATCATCTTGAAATCTGTAAAAAAAATTCTTGCAGAAGCATTTTTTACCATAAAACGAAGAAACGTAATACAACCAACGGGCGTCATGCAAAGCGTCGAAACAACGTTGAACTGGATTTCGCACAAAATCATGATCAGGTTATATAAAAAATAACACATTTCCGAGAGATGTAAAAAAGTGGATAATAACAGTGAAATTTAATCATCTCACCTGATATCTGGCCGACCTTTTGTGGTGTCTGGTTTGCGGGTCTCTTTTTTAGTCTATTTTGATGAAACACAAAATTATGTTTAGTTAGTAACCGGAACGAATGCAAATATTTCATCACAGGCCAAGCAAAAGGTAATATCCAGGTACTATGCGGCAAAGCAATCACAAATTTGTGCTGTCGCACGCAACTAATTTTACCCGTACAGTTTATTGGTAATGCTGAAAGCTTCACAGTGGTATCTACGTCGAAACTGATGCAAATTGAGTGTGTAATTTTCACTAGTGCAGTAAATCGCGTGATTTACATTCTTTTAGATGCAAAAAGTAACCACGTAAAATATGTGGAATCGAAATCGACTAGAAACGCGTTTTACTTTAGTCTAGCCGCGCATTACGGTTTATCAAATATTAATTGGGATCTCCGTTAGCTTCGCGGAGATTAAGACCGCTGAGATAACATGATCACTACTTTAGCTTAAGTTACTAAAGTTAACCACGTGGTTTGAAGCGCTAACACAGCTCAAAACGTTTAGCCTGTTCTTTAACTGACATTCAAAGTTTTTTTTTTATACGGAGCTGATGTCCAGTGCTTTTGGTTTCGACGATTGCATGCATTCAGAGCAACAGTGGTTACCAAAAATAAACGATCACAGCTATCTTGGTGATTCTGTAGGATATACACGCAGATACAAAAGTATAACAATAATCTAGGAGTACCTTCGCAGACGAACTGAGAAAACTTTTCGTCAAATCAATCATAACGGGAGTGCTTGGTTTGAGACGGATTCCAGTGGTCGCATCAGAAGATGCTAGTGGTTTACAAAAAATCAGCTCTGTTTCTGCCAACGACTTGTTCCGATACTGCTCGATGAGTCGCCTGTATTGCTCTCTTTGTTCCAAGTTTCTACATCTATCAACTTCACTACTTCGTTTCCGAATAACCTGCGGGGAATATGTTGCAGTGTGAAGCGACATCCCAGACACAGTAGCGATACAGTTGTATGCTTTCTTTGAACATCAAATGGTAACCTACAACCACTGCCTTAACTTCGGTAGAAACTGAATTGTAGTTGCAACTCATGACGTTCGTACACAAGCCGAATAATTTTATCAAAAGATCTCTGACAAATTATTTTATATGATATTTTGTTTTATGTTGAAGAAAAACACGTGTGTCATTGGACAACAGTGCACTGGTAAACATAAGCATAGGAGCTGGGGGTGCAGGAGGGCTACAACCGACTATTTTGCTTTAGGGCAAAACTCATTTCAAACATGGATTAAATCTGTATATGAAAACTGTCAAGATTTAAAAATATTTTTATGTCAATTTTAACTCATTTCAAGTCAAAGTGTAAATTTTTTTAAAATCTCCTTTTTGAGCATGAACAATTTTTCAGGCAAGACACTGTAGCCCACCCTAGTTTCTTTGGCCCCTAATCCTTTGTTTGCAAACTAGAAATCACTGCTTCCTTTCTTTACAAACCTATGACAAAAACTGTAATAGCTGCCCTACCCTGCAAAAACAAAGTTACATCACATCAACATGTCTCTGGTCAAAGTTACCACAAATCTGAACTCACATTTTTTTCTTTACGATTGGAGAATCTTGACGGAGTGCGTCGATATGTTTTATCAAACAAGGACACAGGCCTGGAAACAAACAATGTCAACATTTGGCAGTATGTTGATAGATTTTGCATTAAACTTGAATGACAGTGGCAGATTCCACCATTCAGCAAATAGAGGATGTATTTCTAGCACACCTGGGTACGCTGCACCAACAAGCTGGTAAAATTCTCAGCACTTTGAAACACTGAATTTACTCAATACTGAAACCTTTTTATTACTCAATACTGCTGAATTGTTACACATATGTCAGTCGTCACATAACATTGCACCACACAAAAATGTATAACAAACGAATAAGTGCCATTCAGCAAATCTAAGTCTAAAAACTTTCATAATTAAATTAACAACAATGAACAATCTATCATTGATATCTTTTGACACTTACATAAAAAACTGCTAAAACAGTCAATACATCAAACAAGTTACAAAATGGTGTTTTACAAAAACAGCTGAGAATATTTTCAAAACCTGCGATTGTCAAGAAGTTTAAAAATAGAAGTATCCATATGTTGGTGTGATGGATTGTAAACAAGAAAAATTCAACTATCAATTTACCAGTCACCCCAGCCAGTGTGCAGTTCAACAACCAAATGCAGAAAAATAGCTAAATTGAGTCAGCTATGTTGCACAGATTGCAGCAGATATATTCACAACTGCTTGTTCATGAAAACCTTTTCATGAAGAACCAGAAAATCAACCAAGCAATAGCTGCAACACACAAAAATATGAAATGAACTCACCTTTTTTGAGAAAGCTTTGCGTAAGGATGTGTTTGCATTGAGCTATCATATCTTTGATGAGCAGAAACATCTGAAGACAATAATAATGAATTTACACATATCAAAACCCGATACAAGCTTGGTCTGTAACATTATGTAGAACAGGGGTCTGCAAATACCATTTGGCGCGATCCTAAAAAATAGTTCTAAATTCTTGCGATGCAACTTTTGGTGTTTTGTCCATAATTTCGGCTGCAGATATGCTAAAAAGTCATTCAAGGGCTCTAAAGATGCAGATTTTGGCCTAGTTTCCGAAAAAATCTTGAGCCATAATAATGGCCCAATAAGTTGGGGCCCAGGGCCAGATAAATGTAGCCAAAAACACACCCACTTGTGGCGTTCCCCACCCGAAAACTCCCCACCAAAAACTAATAATTGTTTTTTCGATTTTGACTACAAGACTTGTTGAATCCGTAGACAGTTTGAACAGCTCTCTAGCTCAATTGCCTGGCGGGCTATAGGATTGCAAAGCTCTGCATGAAACGTGGTTTTCACAGGACTGAACGGGTTAATGTCTGAAGTTTAAGGTTAGGGATTATGCTCTGTGGCCATGTGGCAAAGTGAACATTACTGCATTTCTGATTAAACAGTGACCAAATTAGCACTTTCATTATCGGGTGTTTTCCCTGCCACAATATCCACCATTTCCACACGGTTTAGGCAGAAAATTCTAATGCCTTCTGCTAAGCATTCCAGCTTTATGTTAAAATGGTTAACCTGGCAAACGTTTTGTTGCGTTTACACTAGTCAATTGCCAACATACCAAATCATTTCTAAAACATTTTAGGCAACATACCACTGAGGCCTGAGCCTACCAGAGTCACTTTTTTGCAAAAGTTTCACTTTTTTGAGACATAAAAGTGCCTTACTCTGGCATTATGCAATTAAACTTTATCAACATGCCTAAATATACTTGCATAAACATTTGCAATACATTCTTTAGCATTTGGAAACACATCAAAGTACTTCTTTCACACAAATTGCAGTCCTGACCCAGTGGACCTATTCCCACCTAGGTGGACCAACTCAAAAGTACCATGTTTTTAAACAGTCTCTGGACTACATAGACTTTGGATGTTCACTCCAAAACCTTTAATATTACTTAAACTCAGTCTAGAACCACATGTTTATGCTATTTCCAGCAATGAAATCAAAAAGAAAATGCAAATATACACACTGGTGGGAACATTTATGTCAGGTGAGAACAGTAGTCAGCATACCTCCGACGTAGATCTTCAATGGCCGAGAGCCAAAGTGCTAAATTTTGAGACAATAAAAATGCTGATGATGGGTTCTGCAACTGTTTTGGGGACAGTATAAAGGGTCTACCATGAGAAAAGATTGAGAACCACTGGTTTGCAATAACTTAACACATTAACTGCCGGTCCACGATATATTTGTGGTTGCTGTCTAGCTCTCGGACACCAGCATGGTTTTCACATTGTCGCTTGAGTGGGCAAGGCCTTGTTTCAAAAAGGCTCTGTAGAGAAAACCATGCACGATAAAAACACAAATTCTGCACAAAAACATCAGTCACATTGTGTAGTTTACGAAAAACAAAATCAAATAATTTTTCCACTTCTTTTGGAGAGAAATAACACCCTAAAACAAGGGTGGATTGGCTGTTTTTTGACTTTGGAAAGTTTATTGCACCTATTCCAACAATGGGAAAAATGTAAAAATCACAATAACGGTTGTTATAGCTGTTACAAAGCATCCTACCAAGTTTTAAATAAAAAAATTGTAAAGAAAAGTTATAACAGTTTTTATATCACCTGGTCCTAGACAGCATTTCTGCTTTTCCGAAAAACTCCTGACTCCGTCCATAAACGCACATGCGTTCAGCTGTGCTTTGCCTATCGCTAAATAACTCGATTTGGGTTCAATTTGACTAAAACTTACAGCACTATTTTGTTTATTTCAATACATAAAACCTTCATAGATACTTTCGTTGCATTAACTGAACTATGAAAACAAATTACAACTTATTACCATGAAAAACAAATTACCATGAAAAAACACGCAAAATTTTATTTTCGCATGAAAAAGCAACGCAAAATTTTGTTTGCACAAAAAAACAATGGAAAATTTTATTTGCACGTGGCCTGAGCATTCGACAATTGTCAGCTCTTGGATGCTGAAAAGTAACGCTTCTGCTGTTGTTGCAGAAAAAATGTGAATATCACAGAACATGTTGTGATTACTTTGTAGCAGCCGCATGTCAAGATGGTAGTGCATGAAAACGACAACATGTTTATCAGCTGGTCGTAAATATGGTTTGAGATTTGTGAAGAAGTTATCCATGCATGTTCAGGTGCCTGGCATTGTTGCGATGGGAAANGACAAGCAGAAAGGGTGCAATGCGAGCTGTTGTGGGCAGCAACCTTTATTGTTCTCTGTTGCACTCTAAATCTCCATTGATGTGTATTGTTGGCAAGCAGCGAAAAGATCACACGCCGCGATCACTGAATTACTGCTTTTTCACAAATCAATGGGTGATATTTTTCGCGATGCCCTTCTTGGGGCATCTTCTTGGTTGTCAGCCTTGCCAATCAAAGCAGTTGGATATGCATTAAACAAACAAGAATTCACAGATGCCATCTGCATGAGATATGGATGGAAGGTGAAGTACATACCCACCCACTGTGCTTGTGGAGAGACAAACTCTGTGGATCACAGCCTCATATGCAAACGGGGTGGTTACACTTTAATAAGGCACAAGTGAGTCAGAGACTCTGAGGCACAGATAATGAAAAAGGTCTGTCAAGATGTTCAGACGGAACCCACACTTCTGCCAATCAATGAAAACGACTGCGAGAGAAAAGTCAATACTGCTGACAATGCAAGGTTGGATATCTCTGCGAGAGGACTGTGGAATAGCTGTGAGAAGACTTTGTTAGACATAAGGATCACACATCCTACCTCACAGTCATATTCTTGGAAATCCCTAGCAGAGATCTATCAACAACATGCAAAGGAGAAGGTACCGTATACACTCGCTTATTAGCCACATGCGCAGATAAGCTGCAGCAGAAATTTTAGCCATATAGTATGATACACCGAGAATCGAGGGTAATTCACGAATACGCTTGAAGTCAATTGACCTTTTCACCGGTAAAGACCCTGCGCAATCAATCAACCACAAAATATTGATTTTTACAGGCAAATGTAATGAAAGTCAATTTTATTGTTCAAAACCTAAGAAATCTTTGTCGGAAGAAGGAAGTTCGTCTATAAGTACGTTGATCGTCGTACTTTTGTCCATTGCCAAATGGCACTTGCGGTTCGACTGGATGACTGAAATGCGGTGATAGCTCATGCAAAAACTTTGTCCCTCTGGGTATGTTGTGCATATAAGCCGCAGGCAAAATACAGGCCATATTCCAGGTAAAAAAGTACGGCTAATAAGTGAGTATATACGTTGCATAACCAAAGAGTAATTGACATTGAGAAGTCTTCATTCAATCCACTTGTCTTTACAACAAGTAGAGGGATAGCACCAGAGTGAACAAAAAACTGGCAGAAAAAATAGCTGAAATACGCTGGGAACCATATGCATCTGTCATGACATACGTAAGGACAAAGCTCAGATTTCCCCTATTGAGGAACACCCTCACTTTAATACGAGGATTTTGAGGCAAATGAAGCAATGTCCCCCTCTAGGACCTCACAGACATTGACTTCTGTTTAATTCCTAGGCCAGGGGTCGGGAACCTTTTTGGCTAAGAGAGTCATGAAACCTACATATATTTTAATCGTATTTCCGTGAGAGTCATATAATATTTTTCAACACTTGATGCAAAATCAATACTTTTAAACAATGGTAAATGTATGAATTTTCTCTTTAATAACATGCTTCTTACTGTTAATGTGACTTCTGGTGCTGCATGGTGTTGCTTATGCCTTTGTAGTCTGGCAGATGGAAAATTGCAGAAGTTTTATTCGTAACAATCGTTTAAAGAAAATATCCAGCGGGCCAACTGTCATCATTAAAAGAGCCACATCTGGCTCGCGAGCCATAGGTTCCCGACCCCTGCCCTAGGCCCACAATCATGTAAAGCTGAGGTGCAGTGTCAATGACATGACACCAGTTATATCTTTGAAATAAGTGGCTAGTCCACATAAGTCGTGAGTTTTTGTGAAACTGCTTTTTTTCTAGAACTAAATACTACTCTCATTTACTAAACATTTTTTATATTTCGTGTATCCAACACTTGCTGGATTAAAGTTCGCTGCTAATATTACTGTGATCTGTCCATGCTCTTGTTTCTTCAACATCATTTTGTGACACCATGCATATCAGGTTGATCATAACTTATCTGTGGAACTCACCCCATTATGGTCCGTGTGTAAATTGTTATTTCTTAACAATTTACATGTACAAACATTGTTTGCTACCCTTGATACTTGATTTTGTAATGAAATGTTATGTTATCTAATTGCATTGCTCTCTGCCTCACGACCCTTATTGTTGTTCGTTTCCTTCACCTGTGTGTTTGCTTCAACTGCCCATCTGTACATGCCTCAACTCTTCACCCATTGCTTGCCCACAATCACCTGTGTTATGTTGATCTATATGTTGTGAATGTACTGTAAAACAATTGTTTTATACCTTTTTCTAATTGTATTATTCTCCGCCCCTTATATGTATTATTTCTGTAAATATTTTTGTCACCTTCCTTTTCCTGCCTGCTCTGTTTTTGTATGAACTTTGCGCCTGATTTTTTCCCATTATTTGGTTCAATGGCTCTTTGTATTTCAAATACAGTAAAGTAATAGGTCAAGTGTGCCTTCAGTAGTATTTCTAGCCTACAAAACAATGAACGCTTACGAAGCATTTCAAAATACTAACTCCCAAGAAGAACATGAGCTGTACTTACATGAAAATTCTTGGTTAGTTGACTGCTGGCTTCGTACAAGCACCACAGAGTGAACAGAAGCCATTATCAACAGCATATAATAGCCTGATGAGTAATTTTCAACCTAAAACTTGCACAAGTTTGAAAATAAAAATGACACTTTTTCGAAAATGCTCTGTCTGTATTGTTAAGCACAAAACCAGAAGCTTTTACTACATTACACTCACACTGTTACTGTAGGCCTACTAATTGGAATAGGTAGTGTTTGAACGAAGTTTACCACAGGTTTGCCAACTTGTTTTCACCAAAAAAGCCAGACCTTATCCCAAAAAAGACATAAAATGCCAGAGAGCAGTTTTAAGGCATATCATTATTATCAGTGGTGGGTTTAGGGTTGGGGGGGCCCGAGGCAAGACAAAAAAGAGGGGCCCCCTGATGACGTCATCATACTCAGCCAACCGTGATAATCACTTTTGATTTACCTAAGATACACCCAAGGGTATGTTCCTGAGACTACGGCATAACTGAAATTGCAGGAGAAAATGCAAAAGGGTGTTCATGATACACAACTTTGAAAACGCTGAAAGTTCAGAAGACAAGGCTTGCAACTCACAAAAGTTAGGCAATAGTAAGTTGGCATGGCTCCCACTTCTTTAGTTTCGTGCCCCATTTCTCTGTGTTGAGTTGAGTTTATTTGGCGATAATTAATATTCAGCTAGAAAAAAAAACACAAATTAGTGCACGGACGCCAGGGCATTGAAGGAACCGGAAGGTTATC
>JGI24159J19872_10005381_pt1 | contig 16554 bp, 11 predicted proteins | sample Ectturendosymbi4_FD_19872 | JGI IMG/M metagenome (IMG submission 19872) | reverse complement strand
TTTAGATTTTTATGTTGCGGCTCTTTGTACTTTGGGTTTTACGATTTGCGGCTCATACATGGAGCAGGTTTGGCCACCCCTGGAATGTCCTTTTAAAACTACTGTAGCTGAGATTTGATCAGCCCTCTTAATTTTGTTTGATTTGTCGAAAAAGGCCGTTTGCATTCCTTGCCCGATTAACAATAATTTTGAATTGGAGGCTTCATATCTCCGGTAGACCCCAGCAGTTTTTCACTGACCCCCTGGCCATTCATTGACCCCCATTCGACCCCTTGGATGGTCCAATTGACCCCTGGTGGTCGATATCGACCACTTTGAGAACCACTGCCCTAGATCTAAATTAAACTGTGTGAAACTTACTTGTTCTTGGACTTTCACTGTCTTATACAGATAAGATAAGCATGTATTTTCTCTACAGTAAGCCATGTGAGAAAGAACTGACAAAGCATAATTGGTTGTGATGAAACTGGAATGAATGAAATACGCAGTATTGACCCACAACTTTTATCAGGCTTAAATGTTGGCTTGGTGCTAACAGGCTAGTCTTAAGGAAGTTCAACATTAACAAGCTTAATCTCACAAAACTACAAATTTATTTTACGTCACAAATGAATGGATTTCCATCTGAAACACGGCGTGCCTTGGAAGGGCACCGCAAATAGAAGATACGTTCAAGACCTTACCTATACACATTAAACGTATGCTACCGAACGTTGAAAGAGTGATCTCGGAAGAGTGAACTCTATTGCTGCTTGAGGCCTTCTCATGTCAACCCCTCAACCTCCTGGCGCCACTGTCTGATGGTACCAGCAGGCTACTTTGCCTATATACCTGCCAGCTAATACTACTGCTTCCCAAAGAAGAGTGATGGGCATCGCAGCTTAATCTTGCAACTATGAGCAAAACAGTTCTATAGCTACAGTAAAGCTATCAAATTAAAACCTTTTAGGTTTTGATTAGGGGCGCGTATACTGTATTCTATTGAACAGTCTTGAACCCCTTATCATTGCCTAAGGAATCAAGAATCTTCTTATACTTTGGTTGGGAACCCTTCACATTTTGGTTTGGGGCCATGGGCGTCGGAAGGGGGGCAGGGGGGCCAAGGTCCCTTGGATTTTAAAACTTTCAGTAAAAAAGGTTATTTGCTTAGTTTCGAGTGGAAAAAAAAGAACTTCACCACTTTTGGTCCCCTAGTGGCCACCCCTGGAAAAAAACTTCCGACGCTCATGTTTGGGGCTCAATAGTTTGGTTAGGGCCCCAGCTTGTCTCTTGATTGTAGGTTATTTATTCTTCATCCTTGTGGCTTCTTAGCTTATGATTGAAAATTTCCAAGAGTCTATAAACGTTCGAGCATAACAATAAACACAATTATATTGTAAGCTAAAAAACTGATTTTTCTACTCAGTAAAGTGCAGTCGATAATGACAAAACTGTAATCACAAACAAAAATTCTCATTTGAAAGAGTGTGAACTAAAAATCGGACCTTCTCAAAGTGTATAAATTGAAAATGGGGGCACCGTTTAGCACGCTCACTAAGACCACTACTGGACACGAGACCGCATTCTTGATTGCACCGCGCGGTTTTGCGTTGTAACATTACAAGTGTGACTGACTGCTTCAAGATGTGCTGATCTACTTATGATATTTACTATTCATGCGTCATTTTCCATATTTCGAAGTAAACTTACGTCAGGGAACCTGTAAACTTGTTTCATCTGAAAGCAAATCATGCCAACCCGTTGTGGTCACTTCGAACGTTTGTATCGTCCAGTCATCACTCTCGTCGTCTGGTGCAGGTGGTACGGCCAACAATCACAAGAGGTCATCGCATTGACTCAGCAGATAACCATGTTTCTGGATGCGGGAAGTTGAAAAGCATGTAGGCCAACGGTACACAACCTGCGGCCTTCGATAATGAAATTTGCGGCCGTCCACATGTAATTTAAAATATAAGATTTGCGGCCGTGCTGGGTATATTGAAGCAAAACAAACGTAAGGCAAGAAAATCAGTCGACACGATGCGTAACAATCTGGATGGCGATGTCACAAAGAGTTACAGAATGAATACTCAATTTTGACATATACCGGATAAACCTATTCTTTAATTAAACGTATCTCATAAATATAACTCGAACTCATTGGCGGCCGTACTTCATATGAATAAAAGTAATGCGGCCGGAAACAGCAAATGGTTGTACACCACTGATGTAGGCTACATACATTCCGCCTTAGTAGGCGTGGATTTACCATTAGGCTGAAAAGGCTTAAGCCTAGGATCCCGTTTTTAGTGGGCCCACATTTTTGACAGTAAGGACAATTTCCAGAATTTTTGTAAGCAATTATATTTGTAGTTTTTTTGATTCATTGCACATTTTTTTACTATGCCGCTAGCAAAAGATCTCTATAGAAGAATGAGCGCGAAGGATTGAAATGAATGACGATTGGGCATTCTCATTTTATGGCTTTGGGTTTGGTTCAGAGTTGTAAGTCGGGCCGGGCTTTTCGTGTCGAGCCGGGTTCGGGCTAGTTTGTCAAAATGTTTCGGGCCGATTTCGGGCCTGCATACAAAACTTTTTTATAACATTCAGAGTAACGATTGTTTTCTTTCCTGACGTACATTTGTTGTGCTCACTGCGGTGACTTCTGTGAGTGAAGTGATTGTGATTTTTCTTCAGCTAATTCTACTTGCAAACACAGCTGCGTTCTTTTTCTCACACTTTTTTTGAGATTAGTCTCACAGTCATTTTGAGAAGGCGTCAACGGCGAAGAAATAATCACGCGATGGCCGTGCGTCCAAAAGACAATCACTCACGCGATGTTTGGCTTGTTTTAAAAAACAATGGCCCACAAACCGACTTTTCATGCGTATAGCAATATCCTAGACAGTTTCTTTTATGCCTATAGCGCCATCGTGGATAGTTTCGTGATAATTTCTTTTTTTTCTTGAGAAACATTACATTACGCAGTATTACCGTTGACTAACAAGTTAAGGCGTTTGCTATTTTGGGTGTGATAAACCGTGTACCTGCAGCTGTTTTTTGTTACCCCTAGGTTTTTTGTTACCCCGCACTACGTTTTTTGTTACCCCGCAGTTCCGCATGTCTTATCGCTCGGTAAATTTGACTTTCGGGCCTAAATCGGGCATTAAAAAAATGTCGGACTCAGACCGGGTCCGGGCTTGTTATTTCGGGCTCGGGCCGGGTTCGGGCTTCAAAATGAGGTCAGTTTACAACTCTGGTTTGGCTATTGTTACATATAATGCGTGGAACAAAACGCCTGAATCCATTTTTCAGACTACACGAGGCCAGTGAGGTACTTTCGTTCATCCCGGGTCTCTCGATTTTTATGGGTGAAATACGCGGTATGGATGCTTTACTCAGAGCCAGCTCTTGACACGTGAAAACTGTGAAATTGCACAGGGCACTCAGTAAATACATAATGGGAGTGTGGTCAGATGGCTTCACCGCTGCCCTTTACGTTAGTTTCATTGTGACTGTTTTTGTTTCTGACATCGACGGAATTCAGAAGAAAGTAGCCTAATATGTTTATGAAATGAAACAACTTGTTCAGTGAATATAGCGAGCACTTGTAGTGGTAATTTTTATTACATCAGTGGTCACAAACCTTCCAGCAGGATCCCCAATTTAAAATAGCCTAGGGCCTCGAAAATGAAAATTTGCCTCTGAGCCTGAGGCACACATAATTGCAACTTATTTGTCGAGACTGTCTCACGGTTGTCCAATTACTTCGTCTATTTTGGAACAGCTGTTTATAGTGAGATTCGTCTTCGTGCGACAGGCGAGATGTTTTCAATAATCCGCAAAGAAAGTAAAGTAAGTTCTGAGTAGAGCTAAAGTAGGTGCAAATAAAAATAGACAAAAATTGTCCTACTGGACAGATTATCAAAAAGAACATATCCTTGGAAGCCAGAAGTGCTCGGAAATGCAACACGTTCTATTTCCACTTTTTTGTCCAAATCATCCTAAGTAAATAAATCGCTTCATGATGTTTTTGAAGGTTGATTACAAAAAATGTCAACATCTCTTGTTTGAAGACAGTAAATATTTCCAATAAACGATGAAATCAAAGTTTATCAGCTATTTCATCAATTTCAGACACTTCAAAAACTTTTCTGTCTGATTGGTAGTAATACTGTCCACCTTGAAATAAGGTTAACTGAAACCTGAGTCCATGTAGGCCTACCCCACAACTTTTCCCACTTACGTTTGGGGTTGCGAACCTTTTCCAGAGACCACAAATGCATTTTTGGTCTTCGTTTAAATCAGTAGTTTTCAACTTTTTTCATGCAGCGACCCATTTTGCAACACAAGTTAACCTAACGACCCCTTCGGAAAATTTCCTGTCAGGCATATGTAATACAGTTGTATTTGCACAATAGAAAATCGCAATGTTTTGAAAACGACTTACGATATTACTATGTTGAACAAAGACCCATTTATAAAAATTCATGTAGCCTACATGGCAGCATCAGTGAGAGAGAGCCTTACCGTATGCAAATCACTCCAAAGCACAACTCACTGAAAACTAGAATAATTCCCAAGTTAGCTACCGCATTCATATATCTAATTTACAAACACAGCACATTCTTACGTCACAAAGTTATAAGTGCATTGCCAAATGCAACAGTACTGTAATGGTCATAATTACATTCAAAACTTTGCAATGTTCATAATTACACTTAAAACAACTTTAAATGATAAAGTAGGCTATCATTTTTGCCAGCAGGTGATGCTGTTGTTTTGGTTACAGCAAAAAGTGGTTCAATTTACGAACTATGAAATATAGAAGAAATTATGAATATTTTTATCAGAAGCTCTCGCGATTCCCGGAAAAAAGGCAAACGATCACCACGGGGTCGCGTCCCCATCGTTGAAAGTCACTGGTTTAAATAAAAACAAATCTTATCGTCCATCTAACCTTTCTCAAATCATTTCTTAGGAAGAAAAACGCAGTTTTCATCAGAGGCGTTAGTTTTCCGTGAATTTTGTGTCTGCTTTTTAAAGAAATTTTGAAACTGCAGAACTAAAAAAAGGTGTGGGGAACGCCGTTTCCACACGTTCTCACCCCACTACACCCCTGATTTAGGTTAAAGGCAAAGTCTAACACCAAATATTGTGCAGATGCCCTCACACGAAGAAAGCTCATTGATTTCTTGCAATCCGCTATTCGTAGAAGCTGAAACGAAAAATCTAAATCTTCAAGTAACGTTACTAGTGCAAAAAGGTGTGGGAACTCCGTTCCCACGCGTTCTCACTCCACTACACCCCTGCCCGCGGGCCAAATCCGGCCCGCTAAGGCATTTCTTTCGGCCCGCGAAGCTTCCCCTCCGGCCGACAAACACATTTTGTCAATAATGCAAAAACAATCTAATTACGAAAAATTTGTTGATTTGGTAGAATGTCACACGGCAGATTGTAACAAATGTAACCTAATACAGGCGTAACGAGGTTAGATGGCGCCCGAAGCAAGAAGCAAGTTTGGCGACCCATGTTCGAAACAGGTCTTTCGGAAGTAAATTTACTGTATTGAAGGAAGTACTTGTGATATTTCTGAGACTTTTCGGCGCTCCCCTAGTGATTCGGCGCCCGGATAATTGTGCCCCTTGCCCCCTCGTTACGCCCCTGGTAACATATCCCGAATCAATCACTTTACGTACGATTCCCGGCCCTCGAACTGTTGTGCATTAGCTTATGTGGCACTCGTACAAAAAGTATGGAGACCCTAAGTCTAGATTGTTCAAACTATAGTCGAAACGTTTGAAAATTGTATGTTTGCCTCTTTTTCTATTTTCGATTGTAATTTTTCTGATTTCTCTTTGCAGCATGCGGAGACTCCTATTTCCATTACTCCAACACTTCCAGTGATTCCAATCAAGAGAATATGGAAATCCTCCACAGTTAAAGAAATTTTAAAAGATTGCAAACTGAAAAATTCATGAAGCAATGGACCTGTCATCTGATTCATGAGCAAAACTGTGAAAACAGTAATTAGTGTATCACCTTAAGCTGTATTCTCTCCATTTCGAGTGAACTGCGGCTTACTTTTTGGCAGGATAACACTTTTGGCCTCACTATCTTTAGTTTTTGCGTCTTTGGTGGTGACAAAATTACAAACGCTAGGATGGCCTTAAATTTCTTACTCAAGGCATCTGCCATCCGAGCAAGAAAATGGCAGCCATAGGCGTACGAGGAAAGGGGCCGATGGGGGTGGCAGTCCCCCAGCCCTCCCAGCTTGAAAAATTTTAGGGCAAACTCTGTTTTCAAGGCAAGTGCAAGTTGCTCAAAAATCCTGAACGAAAAAATATTTCAATACAGTGAAAAATTTCAGGGCAAGCGTAAGTTGCTCAAAAATCCTGAATGATAAAAAATGTATATTCAATAAAATGAATTCAGGGGACACTATTTTTCAGGGCAAGTGCAAGTTGCTCAAAAATCCTGAATGTAAAAAGTATATTTCATACAGTGAAAAATTCCATGGCAAACTCTGTTTTTCGGGGCAAGAGCAAAGTTGCTCAAAAATCCTGAATGGTAAAAAATATATTCAATACAGTGAAAATTTTTAGGGCAAACTTTGTTTTCAGGGCAAGCGCAAGTTGCTCAAATCCTGAATGTGAAAAGTATAGCCTATTCAATACAGTAAAAAATTTCAGGGCAAAATCTGTTTTCACGGCAAGAACAAGTTGCTCAAAAATCCTGAATGATAAAAAATATATGTTCAATACAGTGAAAAATTTCAGGGCAAGCGCAAGTTGTTCAAAAATCTTAAATGATAAAAATGTATGTTCAATAGAGTGAATCCAGGGCACACTGTTTTGCAAAGCAAGCGCAAGTTGGTCAAAAATCCTGAATGTGAAAAGTACATTCAATACAGTGAAACATGTCACAGCGACTCTGTTTTTCAGGGCAAGGGCAAAGTTGCTCAAAAATCTTGAATGGTAAAAATATATTCAATGCAGTGAAAAATTTCAAGGCAAACTCTATTTTTCAGCGCAAGCGGAAGGTGCTCAAAAATCCTGATCGGTGAAAATATTTTTAATACAGAGTATTCAGTGTATATTCACTTGGGTTTGATCGGTGTAATTTGGGCTAGTGTAATGTGTAATCTGGACCAAAGTGGTGACTGGTTATAATGATTTTGATCTGGACTAAGGCCTCGTTTTCTGTAAAAATCGAACAACCCGATGTCGGTAGGTCAACAGCTTGATATAAGAATTCGCTAACTCTTTCTTTGTTCGTTTTCGAGTTTGCGCTGGGTAGAGGTGCAGGGTGATAAGATGATAGATTTTTGAATAACAGGAGTTTTAATGCCAGGTTTTTCGTGCTTATTTAGAACTCTTCAGTTATCTCTTGCAGTCTTGATCTTAACATCAACTTTTAGCTGACTGACTGAGGTAGGAAAATTTTGAAGTTTTTTTTGTGAATGCAGTGTGTAATTTGGACGAACACTTGAGTTAACAAGCAAGGTAACTACAGAATTTGCCTACAAGGGTAACTCTAAGGGTGGCATAAAGAATTTTATTGCCGAATTGACGTTATAAGCGAATTGAAATGCATGTAAAAGATGCCATCGCGACCGAATAAAATGTAACGTTATGTTACAGACGAAGCCATTATGAACGAATTCACTGTATAGAACAGGTTTACAAGAGGTTTCAGGCCCCATTCGGATTAAACTAAAAAAGTTAATTTCAGGGCAAATTGTTTATTTTTAGAGCAAATTGTTATTTTTAGGGCGAATTTTTTCCGCCCCGCCCCCAGTGAAATGCCTTCTCGTACGCCTATGATGGCAGCAATCCAAAGACAAAGGCTGTTGAATGGAGAACGCAGGTGCTTTATTGAGTTGGTTCTTGGAAATCCTTCCCTGCAACCTAAATATGTTTGATTGAAACAAAGCATCGAAAGTCGCGAAGGAATGTACATCAATTGTTGAATCTGTCTTGAATATAACCTGCTTGTCTTCTAAAGAACTCAAGAGTCATTAGACTATAACAACTGGCAGCAGCCACAGTAAGCTAAGACCATCGCAGCGGTATGAGCAGTGAGGCATAGAGTCATCGTTTTGTGTTGTGAGGCATTTTAACTTTTTTGTCTTGCTAGGTACGATTAAATTGTGCTTATATTTTGTAGGTTAGCGCCTGGTAGGTGCGGATGCGCACGAAACCTAGGTCGAACTCATAATAAACATGCGTCAAGTAAATTGATTCCTATTTTAGGTAAGTCTTAGTCTTTAGCTTAGTCAAGGAATACATTTTGCTGGAGACATCAGCTCAAGTTTTGCTCAAAAAAGCTTGTTTAAAATGTACAGTATAGCCCAGTTAGCTCACCTTGCTCAGTGTTGCATTGATCCTTGGGTAAGAAAAAAACAAGATAGTTGCCAATGAATGTGGAAATCGAAAAAGCTGATCATCCTTTCTTAACCAAGCCTAGAAAGCTAGGAAAAGTAGGTCCCACAAGAGGGTATGCGCCGCACCGGGGCTGTTAAGAGTCTAGGGGACGCATGCACCTCAAAGTTCAAAATGGAATTGGGCGATTATGCAGAAAGTTTTTTTTTTGTTAAATTTATTTATAAAATCTTGTGCAATTTAATTGACTAATTGTTGTTTACATCGTTATACAATGTATCGCCATTTCTTTTGGTGTGCGTTTGAGAATACCGGATCTAAATTGCTGCTGTTTCATTGTTAGCCCAATGCACTCAATACTGCGTTCATCTTTTGGGCGAATTCTTCTAACCACGCACTTGCTCTCGGACCAGCCATTCGATTGTCTCATCGTCCAGAACCACCAGGCCGTGCAGTCCATGAGGAGGTCGATGGATTGGACATTGGAGGACAACATGGTCGACGGCTTGTTCTTCTGCATCACACTCACAGGCCGCAGGAGACCATACCCCATTTGTACAAGCGCATGAGCGGAAACCCCCGACACCGGGGGAGGCAGTTAAGCCGGACCCAAGCTGTTCTTGGGAGGGTCATTCCGGGGGGTGAGTGCCGGTGTCGGGGATGAAAATATTGAGTCTTGTGGGGCTGTCCGCCCACACCGCATTCCATTGGTGATCCGCCCACTGCGCCGCACGTATGTTGTTGTCAGCTAAACCGATAAGTTGTTGTGCGGCGGGTACATGGGTGTCTCGATTTCAGGCGCCGTGCATCTGCACTCGATAGACAGGTGAGCGCTGAGTGGAGTAGATCCCCACGGCGTGCTAGAGACATTGTGGCTGCATAGCGACGGGAGCTCAACAGGTTGGATGCCTGCGAGGATGGGAAGTACTGCGTGACGTGACAGAACAGTAAAAAAACATGTTTAATGGCGACACGTAGGACTCTAATCAGCTCAGTAGTGTTATAGAATGAAGCCATTTTTTTCTGTTGTAGGTTGTTGAGAGAAGGGATGGATATTAGGGGAGCGAACTATGCTTTCGCCAGTGGCCCCCTTTTTTCGAAAGACGCCGTTGGGCCCCTCTTCGAGAGTTTCTCACGCAGTTTTTGCATTGTTTTGTTTAATAGCTGATGAACCATTCTAGAGCCACATTTAAGAAGCTTTGAAGCAAGACGTGAATGTTTTTCAATATAAAGCAAATATGTGCAAATGTACCAAAGGGGCTCCTCAACAACGTCAATATGTAGACACATGGCGTAGCCTAGGCCCTAGGGGGACATGTTGCTCCCAAATTTTTAGAATATCCAACTATTTTGTGCTTTGAGAAGCGGTATCCCAAGCAAAATACAGTTGCTAGCTAAAAATAAAAAATTTGCCCCCCCAAATTTGTTTGACCACCAAAATCTTGGCCTGGTTGCGCCACTATGTAGACAACCAACAATATAAAATCAAATGACTTCAAGCAATTTACAAAGTTAAATGCACTCTCACGCAGAAGCAATTCCCAGACAAGATGAAAAATTTACTTCCTTTAAGCAAATAAAGTTTTTGTCTAGCATGTGCAAAGCATAGGGGCCCCTTTTTGATATAACGTGAACAAACATATTTAAGACCACATATTGCACACATGAAATATCGCAAACTGTGCGATGTTTTTGGGCAGCTTTCTGAGATTTTGTCTCGGGCCCCTAAATTCTAACACCCAGGTAACGTGTCTATGGAAAGAAATCCTTTCTCAGCAAAGAAAGACACTTTAAGATCTTACAGAGTATATATTTCGCCTACGATGTAGGCATCATCAGCTCTTATTAAAATAGAATCTACCCAGGTACCCTTGTTCAGAGTCGTACATGTTGGGATTTCTGTGATTTTTAATGGCAGATATCACACCTAAGAAGCGGGATCGCATTGCTACGCTTTCGGAACACTGAAAATATACCCAAACAGCCATTGCAAATTGCAAAAGGTATGCAAAGAACATGAGTTTTGATTTATTTACACTTTACAGGATGTGATGCATGCTAGAGTTCACATAAGCTCAAATACAGTGCGACGCCGCCTACTGGAGGCTGGTAGAAACGCTAGGAAACCGCTAAAATAGCAGCTTCGTACTCCAAAAATGAAAACAAAAATCAGAATGTACAAAAGAAATAGATATTGGACTGTAGAAGACTGAGAAAAAGTGCTGTTTTCAGATGAAAGTCCTTTTTTCGTTCAAGGGAAGCACAGCAGATTTGTCAGGATCAGGAGTGAGCAGTTAAGTCCGGCCTATTTCAATGAAGTAGTAAAGGACTGCTAAAAGAAGGTGTTCTGGAGCAGTTTTAGTTTTTCTGGAATGGGTTCACTTGTGCCAATTGAGGGAATGATGAATGTATACTAACACATTGATGTAATTGAAAGAAAAGTCATTCCAGATATTAGTAGAGTAGGGCATTTCCTGTGGTGGAGGAAAACTCTAAAAGGATCTTTGACCCGTGTTTTTCATGTGAAAAAGTGAAGACGATTTTCAGGAAACAAAAATTAAATGTGTTAGATCGTCCTGGAGGCTCGCCAGATCTTAATCCCATTGAGAATGTTGTGATCAACAATAAAACCTCGGTTACGAAAATTCGATTGCACCCCAATCACCAAGCTAATAGAGGTCATCATTCAAATATGGTATCGGGACAGTAAATCAAAGAAAACTGCCAAAAACTGTTAGAATCCATGACAAAACGAGCTACTAAATTCTTGTCCTTCTATTATTTTATTAGGTTCATAGATTTATTAAATTTGCTTTGCTAATGAGAATCGCTATAGCCTACTATTAATGTTAAATTTGATGTATAGTTATGAAATTCGCAAAGCAACTATATTATGTGCACTCTTTGAGATCAGCCTGAGACCATTTGAAATTAACTAATAACACTGTTAAATGGTCATAATTTACAATAACTAGAGCAACCAAAAGCCAATGAAGTCAATTTTTTTCTGCCTTTTAGTTTATGAAACGTCTACAAATCAAATTTCACGCTAATACCATGACCGATACGAAAGTTATTAGGTCAAAACTAGTCAAAATTTACCATTAAGTCAAAATTTATCGTTAAGTCAAAATTTCTTACAGCAGAGTTTTTTTTTATCGACATTTTATTAAAATTACAATAATAGATGTTGACATGCTTTTGCAAGTTTAATTGAAATTCTGACATAATATTGGATTTCTTGCGACATCTGAAGCAATAATGTTGTTTTGCCACTACTGGAAGATTGAAAGTATATACGCTAGGCCTAGTAGTGCTTCATATTAAAATATGTCAATGTAGAACCTTCTGAACGACTTCAGGAGATTTTTTGACACTAAATACTTCTCATGTGCATTTGGATTGATGTTCGTCTACGGTTTTTTACCTTTGGTTTCGTTGGGTCTTTCACACTATTGATGTTTGTTTCATTTCAACATCAAAAAGATCGTTAACCTATCGGATAGATTTCTTATATACGCTTTGTATTCCGCGTTTCAATTGCAAACGCAGGAAATTGATAGGTCAAAATAAAGTCAGTCAAAATTTGTAAATTATAAAGTCAAAATTTTAAGTTTTTAGGTCAAAAATATGGTTGCCCTTACAATAACAAAAACGCATATCATTTTCTAGTCATAGTATTGAAAAACTAATGAAGATCTTAATCAGGTATGATATGTAATTATGGGGCCGAAAACAGGTCTCGCACCAGCACATAATTTCCTCTGAAGGGCCATGAGGAAGACGTCAACTAAAACCTGGTGACGGATCTGTGTGCACAAAGGTAAAGTCTTCATGTGCTGAAACCTGATCCCATTATAGCATAAATTAACTTAAATTTGTTTCTAAGACACCAGAAATTCAGGCCGCTTTCAGTTATCAGTAGATAATTTTGCAACTTTGGTGTGTCGGTCTCGAAGATCCAAGTTTTCAATTTTGTTTACGTTTTTTGACGTAATTAGTCTTAGTATCGACGATAGGAACGTTTCTCGACTTCGGGGGGACAAGGTGGATCCACTACATGTAGTAGAACTGACAAAAGAGGGAAGTTGCAAACTCACAGAGTGAATTCTGCTGAGTTTAAGCGGAGACAGAATTCATAAACTTAATTTTGTGAGGAGGCGAAGTTTCACTTTTCAGTAAACATGTGCATATGTTTCTTTGACATTAGAATATTTCTGAGTCTACACGCAATCGGGCTTCAAAAAATTTTAAATCAAATACTTAGAATTATTTAGTTCTGCCACCCAGCAATGGTCACTGGATGAAATATAAGATTTTTCAAGGGCGAATAACTTTCAATCCTCATTTCTAGATACGCTGCAGTATCCAGCTCAGGTAACAGACACTGTCACTAACCACAGCCTATTTGTCTAAATAGCATTCTCACCATTACCCAGGCTTACTGGAACGTTTCCAGTGTAGAAGCGAGCTTTACAATAAATCAGAAATTATTCTCAAACTTGCCTGACCTAAAAAGTAACTTATTGAATGTCGAAACAATTTTATTATTTACAAAACAAACGCACGTCCACCCCCAAAACACGATTGGGGCAGGCACAGAGCGACACGAAAAATACACGAGAAACCCGAAATTCCGCCAGTAGTCTTTATTGACGGTCTGTACAAGAGCCATGTCGTACTGCGTTCGAAAATTGCATGTACATGCAATAGACGTACATGATTCTTGTTGATAAAGAAAATATGTATCTTGTTGATGAAAATATGTTTTCCTATTCTGAATTTACTTCACTAAATTGCACCAAATTTACCAAAATACTTCTGTTTGGACATCCCGATCTATCTAAAAATCCGTGGTTATGCCTGTTTAAGCAGACGTGTTTGTTTTTGTCAAGCACCATCCTTTCAATATACCTTCACTTCAACCGTGCAATGGCTTCTCTTGGTAATGTATTGTGTGCGTGCCTCCCTATTTTGTATCCTTTCGTTGCCAATGATTATTTCAAGCCTTGGCCTACCATCATTGGCTGTTTGTAAATAAATAAAATAAGTAGAAGTTCATGATTTTAGGACATGAAAATTTGTTATTTTTAGGGAAATTTTCTAATTTTTATTGTACATAAGGATCCTCTATCCCAGTGGTTCTCAAACTTTTCTGCGCGTTGACCTCCAATTAAAGTATACAATTATTTGTAGACCCCTTGGTCAAGCCCAACAGTTAGTAATACATGGAAAGTATGTGTCAAAATAAATTTGAGTACTTTTTACTTGAAATGCATGATAAAATAATACACAATCCGAAAATTTGCTTAGAACTTAGGGACCATTTAGTAACCCACATTCGACCCCGTAACTGTATATAGACCCTGTGGATGGTTCAATTAACCCCCGGGAGTCGATATCGACCACTTTGGGAACCACTGCTCTAGCCAAAATGGCGAAGGTACAAAAATCCCTGGCAATCAGTGGCAAAGTATCAATCACAAACTATTTGAAACAAAATGATTTGATTATCATGGCCATCTGACCAAAGAAAATAACCTGGAGGTCGTAAAATTGCAAAAATACGCACAACTCTTCCCTCCGAAAAAGACGCTTTGGGTACGCGCGTAGAAGAGACACGAGAAATACACAGAAAGTTCCGAAATGCCGCCTGTAGCCTTTTTGGCTGTCTATACAAGATCCTAGTCGTTTTTATCTCGAAGCTTGCAGTTGAACTTGCAAAGAAGGTAAACAGAAAGTCATAAATATGTGTTATTTTCAGGAAACTTTTCTAATTAGCATGTGCACAGGATTTTTGTAGCCAAAATGGCAAAGTTTGTTTACGAAAACCCGTGACAATCAGCAGCAAACCATGGACCACAAGAAAGTAAAAAAAATGTTATAACAGGCTTTTATTTTGACAGAGAAATGTGCTACTGGCTTTTACAACTAGCAAACGTAGTTCGGAAAAGTAATTCGACATACAGTACTTGCAGAAGAAAGTCTTTCACGCAATTGCAATTGTAATTTCATTTATAATAATTTCCACTGAAAATTGGTTAATTTCTTGCCTCACGGCTTTTTGCATTGCATTTGCATTAGGTAAGTCATTTGAAAGAATAAATCTCTCTCAAAAGCATGATAGCAACGTTCAGATGTGCTAAACAATAGATTCTATGTTTCTTGTAAAAGCTTGCTTCTTAGCAGTCCTTGCAGAAAAAAACAAAAGTGGTCGATCCTCACAGGTACTCCTCACTTTCTGCATGCACATGTACCCAGTGGCGTGCAGAGGGGGGGCAAACGGGGCGAATGCCCCGGGCATCCAAGGCATGGGTTATCCAAAGAGTGAGATTATAAAAATTTAAATGCTGCAACTAGATGATTTTTCCTATTGTAACGCTACTAAAACATGCCGCATGGATTGAATTTTTCGAAACTTGTTGTCGACACAAATTTTTACGTATTCAAATGCCAGTACTTCTCAGATTCTTCAATACCAGGGACCTATTCTTCAATGCCAGGATACTCTAGGTGTGCAGCGCACACCCAATCAAACTGAGGGTGAAGCAGGGGCGGATCCAGCTCGTAAGTTTAGGGGGGGGCGATTTCAGTAATATTTGGCAGTCAAGTCTCTGTTGGCAGTCAAGTGTCTTTCTGAATTGTACAAAACCATGGTGAAAAATGTTACTTTCGTAAGTTTTAGGGGGGGCGATCGCCCAAATCGCCCCCCTTGGATCCGCCCCTGTGGTGAAGTGAGGTGACTTGTTCCACATCGTTCGATAAGGGAAAGTCACAAAAAAGATCGAAAGATAAAAAGGATTGAGAAGAAACAGTTTTATTAAAAACCCAGCCCACCTGGGTTTTTTGTTTTTTTCAAATCCGGGTGTTTTGGGTTTTTTGAAAATAAATAGGTTTTTGTTCTTTAAAAAAAAAATCCATTCTAAATTGAAAAAAAACATTAATTAACCCCATAAATTAATTAACCCCATTAACCCATTATTTAACCCATTAACCCATTATTTAACATTATTTAACCATTATTTAACATTAATTATTTAACATTAATTAACCCCGTTAACCCCATAAATTGAAAAAACAAAAACCCCATTCTAAAACCCCACTCTTATTCTATTTGAATAAGAGCTGATGATGCCTACTTTATAGGCGAAATATATACTTTGTAAAATCTCAGTGTCTGATTCTTTGCTGAGAAAGGATTTCTTTCAATAGACCCCATTCTAAATTGTTTTTATTGCATCGCGCAATATAGGCCTATCACCATTTTCAGAATCACATAATAATAACTTGTTATATCTATTATGGCATTCAAATTTTGGGGAAAAGAAATGTACACCATCTTTGTTTTCGCAAAGTGTTGTTGGTCAATTTATTCCATTGTGGTAAGGCTTGACAAGCAGGTGCACAGCAACCACAGAAAAACCACTCACACAAACTCTGCAGTTTCTCGCCAAGTTTATATGCATACTCTGCTAGTTCAGCATCTATAGTGTATTTTTTCAACATATGGTTTGGTATGGTCCAACATCAGAAACAGCTTGGATGCACAGAAGGCAGAAAAATTGATTACAATGTAGCGATTTTACAGAGCTGAAGAAGATAGCTAATAGAATTTACTCAAACTGTTCGAATTATTCTTCTCTGTTTTTCAAGTCCGTCAAGTTCCGTTGCTATTCGTTTTGTTTCATTTAAAAAAATTTAAAGTTGACTGTAGTATGCTGCTTATTTTACGTTTTGCTTCGTAATATATTTTTCAAAGGAAAAGAGTGGGATTTGTTTTTTTTAAGTGGCATTTTTAAAAAAACCCGGGTGATATTTTTTGTTAGGTCCAATTGCATCAACCCTGTAGATAGTTATGGACGTTTCATTGATTTCCTAATCCAAATTTCAAAATTGTCCTATTTTAACGTGCTTGATTTAGCTGATTTTATGATGCATCACTAATTTCCCGTTTCGTTTTTTGTGCTAATGCAGTCGCACACTTGCGCTTGCAGTATGCACTTCGGTTCGAGCTTCGTCAATACTTGGCAGTTCAGCAGTGGCGTAGCTCGAGTGTGGGGTGTCCGGGGCGGTCCTTGAGCTTGCCGCCCCCAGGCCAATAAAAATACATATTGCTGGCTCTTAAAGCTTTGTATATATATTAACTAGTTGTGCACCATTATAATATTACAGTGCACATGCTCAAATATGG
>JGI24159J19872_10005378_pt1 | contig 16561 bp, 9 predicted proteins | sample Ectturendosymbi4_FD_19872 | JGI IMG/M metagenome (IMG submission 19872) | reverse complement strand
TCAATTTCCAGAATAACTACAAAGTGTTGCCAATAACAAAAGGAAAATTACCACAATTATAAAAATTAACACAATGTGTAACTGTTACGTGCGAACTCGACCATTGGACATTTTGAAAAAAACACACGTGAGCTACTTGGATCTCGAAAATCGGGGTATCATATCAGATAATATCAGCTAAAACACAATGACAGTAACCAGTAATGCTAGCCGGTTCGCTGATCTCATAAACTTCCGTGAGACGGTTCTACAGAACCGGTGCGAACCGGCTGAATCCCACCACTGGCTGTATGCAACATAGACCCGCACCTAAATGGAGCAAACCGGGCAAATGCATCCCTTAAATTTTCAAATTTTGCCTAAGTTGCCACTGTTTGTGTTGCATATCTTCATTGCAAATCGAATGCACTGTAGCTTTGCAGAGCAAAAAAGCATTTGCTACGTGCATTATGTTGTAGTGCAAAGCGTTCGCTTTCAATATTTCCTGGTGTTGTATGATTTGTGATTGTTCTGCAAAATGGAGACAACGAATCATTCCGCAAACAATCACTATGAACAAAGCTACAAAATATAATAACTTTGTAGGGTGATTTTTTATGGTAAATGATGTTTCGTAACAAATTAGTGACGTGGAATTCAAATGTGTCATAGAAACGTTTTCATTATATGCATGACAAATAACACGACAACTTAGCATGCCATTGTATGAGGAGCCGGAGCTTTTCCATTTTTAAGATATCTATACGGTTTATAATCGATTACGTTCAAAAGATAAGTGTTTTTATTGTTCGTGAAAATCGTTAATCTTTTGAAGCAAGGGTGGAACTGCAAACTTGGTGTTGTATTCAGATTATTATAGTGACCGATTTATGGCGTTTTTACAAAAACTAAAAATGACCATAGCTTACGCGAAACGCACAAAATATCAAATGCATCAAAATTCAGGGGAAAGCTTAACCAAGGTCTCAAACACGCCGCACGCGATGCTTTTTGGGAATTTTCAAATAATTTACATTTAGTCATTAAAATAATTAACATTTTGACATAATTAACATTTAGTTCAATAATTAACATTTAAGTATTTAGTTTATTAATCGATGTTTGAAACTGCTGTTTCAGCGACTGAACAAGCTCTTTTTTAAAGGAATATAAAGGCGGCTGGAATTGACATGCCTGTAACTAGTGGCGTAACTGACGGGGAGCACGGCCACCCTCCCTGACAAACTAACTGTAAGATCTGCCCCCCTTAACTAACATTTTGATATTCATTATTCTTTTGGTTTTCAGTAGGTTGTTGCTTTTTTGCGTTATTCAGGGTTTTCGTTTTTTTTCCTAGAACAGAACTCCACGACATTCGGATTCACCGAATGTCGTGTTTTTTTACCTTTTAACTTATTTCCTGAGTTGTGGCTAGTGGCCCCCCTACGGTGGTTAGTGGGTTCCATTCAGCTAAGTGTTGCCCGACCTGGCTGAAACATCTAGTTACTGTACGCTGCTGCCTGTGACCTTTCTCAAGACATGATATGTAAAAGCTGTTTCTAGCAAGCTTCAGGTACCGCCATTGTTAGGTCAGCGTCATAATGCAGCCCTTGGCCTCGTGTTACATCCTGTGTCTTCAGTTGTCTGTCGGAGCAATTTGAGATTGGTATCCCTGCTTTAACCGACGACAGTCTAAAAAGTCCAAACGTTAAAAAGCCCCAATAATCGTTTGCCAGTGTTTGCATGGCAAGATGAAATGGAAGCAAACAAAATTAAAAAACATGCTGTACAGCAATGTGCGTGAGACACCTTAAAAGGATAGGAAACAGCTGTTGTGGTCACGTGAAGTGCCTCTGGCGAATGATATTTGAACTTGGGCAGTTCGTGAAGCAAAAAAAGTTAAATTGATGGGTGTGGCGGAGAGGAAGAAAGAAAAAATGGCTAACGTTTAAATAAGCTAAGAAGGACAACTAGAGAATTCAGTGCGAAGTTCAAGAATTCTCTCTCGGAAGATTCGAGAAAACTGCAAACTGCTGTGCCAGTAGATCTTGTGGAAAACGTTGGTGAGTGTGAAACGCCTTACGTTTCGTGTGAGCTGCCATAAGTTTCACTTCTTGGGTAAGTTTTTAACCAATACGTACAAACTAATCTTTGAAACATAAATAGATTTGCAAGGCAATCGAAATCTCATAAAGACGATGTGTTGATGTCATGTTTATATTGTGACTATTTGGGCTATTTTTATGATCTAGAAGATTGATTGTATGACCCTGTTTTTCAGAAAATGTGACTTTTTATGATCAAACAAAAATGACTGAGCTATAACATATGCCACTACTTTACAAATAAATATTACCAGCAAAGATAGGCATAAGAGATGGTACCCCGATGATTTGTTGATGCCCGACTAAAATAAATGGCTTAAAACATGAAGTTTGGTTTGAAACTTGACGCGCATTTCTGGGCATTGGTTTGTTTCTTTGGGGCAGCAAGAACAGCAGTTTTAGGCAATGCGTAACATTTCATTCAAATAACTTGGTTCACCTACGTCTTTGCCAACACTCGCAGGATGCTCGAGTGGGTTCATTTTGCAGGATGCAGTATGGACCTAGCGATATCGTAGTTTCACCTGATATTTGAGATTGTTTTGAAAGGGTTTCCTTATTGAATGAGATTGAAAATATGCAAAATATGACTCTAGGACTTAACATGGAAAATATGACTCTATGACTTTATAGCTTTTGTTACTGACTTCGTAGAGGTGCGATTTTTGTTTTTAAACGATTTTCATAGCTCTCTGAAGCACAGAAAAATATGAATTTTGTGATTTAAATGGTGTGATTGTTGAGTTTGGGTGTTGGCGAATGTGTGTATTACAACTGCAAAGTGTCAATTTCGCGAAATTTATGCGTAGATAGAAACCTTTTCAGAACAACGTCGTTTTCAATTTCTGGAATCCATTGTTGTGTGTAGCGTCATCACTCCCACATGAAACGGACTAGATTTATGTATGCAGCGCAGTAACAAGGAACATACAAATACATCAAAGAACATGAAGATACATAGTTTGTGGTAGAAGAAACGTATAAGTTCGATGACGATAATGCATTTACGTTGATGAAGAACAAGCATAAAGGGCACATTCATGAATGACGCCATCACGATTATTAAATGTAGTGTTGCTATGACTTCCAAGTGGACCGATTCATGAAATGCATGGGGAGTGGGAAACAGCGAAGGATTTGGGGTCATTTAGGCTGAAGACCTCCCTAACACGAAGTCACTTATAGTTTAAAGGGAACACTTTGTTGCAGCAAGTAAAAGTCTTTTGCTCTGAGCACAAAGTTTAATATGCGCAATGCGGTTATGTGGTTTATTTAAGCAAAATGCGTTGCAAGCAAGATCAAGCCATCATAAAAACTTGTTTAAAGTTGTCACATTGAACATTTGGTGTTTTCACATCTTTTGGAAACATTCGTGACAGCTAAGAGAGGAACTGCATCAACGATCATGGACTAGTACAGCACTGCAGTGGTGTAAAGGAATTTAAGCATGGTTGAGAACAAGGCGTGATGTACTACATAGATGAATTCTCAATCGATATCACAATAAGACATGCATTGGAACGGAATTTCGTCTTTAGTTTGGTGGACAAATTTTTCGCTTTGCGTAATTAGCATGGGGAGCCATTCGTAAAAATAGTATATCTGAGAGATTTAGCACAAAATCTGCTATCTCTGCGCATATTCAGCTATCCCTGGGCACATTTAGCTATCTCTGCGCACATTTAGCTATCCCAGCGTGGATTTAGCTATCTCTGTGCGCATTTAGCTATCTTTGTGCAGAGATATTTATCTCTGTGTCCATTTACTTATCTCTGTGCAGAGATAGCTATCTCTGCGCACATTTAGCTATCACTGCGCAGAGATAGCTATCTCTGCGAAGATGTAGCTATCTCCGCGTGCATTTAGCAATCTCTGCACATATGCACCAAAATCTGCATGCACATATACCACTGAAGTGTATCGGAGGAAAACATGGTATCCTGTCTGAAGATAAACTTGGTGTTCTGTTTCAGTAATCCAGACAAAAGCTAGGCTACTGCAAGGCATGAATTCCCTGTGGTCATATAAAGCCAGGTGGTTTCAGGTCTAAATTATACTGTTTTGATAATAACATTGGTTTGTGCTGACGATGATCTACAGTAAACTTGTGGGGATGGTCTCAGTGTTAGTGGCATTTTTTGCTTAAAGTTTCAAAGAAGATCTCTTCAAGTCTGACCATTCCAACTGTTCTCAACAGGCGCAGCTCACCGTTTTTCAGCGCCTTCAGGTGCATAAAGATTATGCTCTCACAGAAGGAGTGCATTGAAAGCGAAGTGCTCGCTTGGGTGATGAGCACCGTTTTGTAAAGAGAATAACGCTGTCATAGAAACAGTGGATCAAAAGGAACTGCTTGGTTAGGCGTTGTTGCCCAAAAATAACGTTCTGTCTCTGCGGGCAGAGATAGCTATCTCTGCGCAGAGGTAGCTAAATGCGCGCAGAGATGGCTGTCTATGCACAGAGATAGAAGTGTTTGCGCTAAATCTGTCAGATATAATAATTTTACTAACGGCGCCACATAAATGGGACCTAAGGCAACCCACTCCAGTTTGACCTCGTTTGTCCAAACTCCGAAAAACTGGAATCCCGGTGTCAGACACAAAACTGGTATGAACTGATTTTCCCAATGCATGCATTCCACCCCTTCCAACCGGAAACCTCGCTGTTCGCCTCCGACACGGAAATTCAGAAACGAATATGTCAAACCAATAAAAACGCTAAACCAGACTGCGCTTTTGCCAAATGTTATTTGGTTGTTTTTTAAATCGTAATAGAAGTCTGAAAGTCAATTTTCCGCGCACAATGAATGCAACAGTGACGGAACTTGCAAGACACAGTTAGGTCACTTGTCCAGTTGTTTTTCGTGTTTAATCTCACCCTGAATGCATACTAACCTGCAGGGCCGCAACCAATTTATATTTTCAGGGGGGACCAAAATGATGTAAACTTGTTGCGATACCTAACAAATACATAGGTTTTTGAAATTTTCAAGGGGGAGGCAATTGTCCGATTGCCCCGCCTCTGGTTGCAGGCATGCTGACCTACGCATATCAATCGGATATCCTAATAAATAAAAAGATATATTGAGTGTTTCATTTAGTCATGCTCAACATGCAGTCTACATTTTTGCTTAAGTTGACAGTTCGTCTAATCTACAGATTTCTTCTGTTCCACTTTGAGGGTCCGCTTAGGCGAGTTCTACTGCACATCGTCATCTTTGATTACATAGTTGGCATTTGCTCTGGAAAAAAAATTGCCCTTTACACTTTTGATTCTGCTTATCCGGATACCTCGTTAAACTGACATTATTTGAAGAAACAAAATCAAAGTCGTCCAATAAACGAGGTCCGATTGTACTTCATACTATCGTTTGATGCGACCATTTTTAGTCAACGCAACAGTGACTAAATTGCATGCAATATAACAGCGATATTTCATGATTCGACTGTTTTCAGAGTAACAGCCTTAAAAAATGAAATAAAATACACTTGGTTTATGTACGCCAATAAAAACAACACAAAATATATTTGTAGTAGCCGAGTAGCATTTAATTTTATATTACAATGTAAAAGTGGCAAACACAGTATAATTTTATTTCTCAAGGAATTTTTGGCAAGATTTCTATTGTACTGTGCTTTATCGTTTTAGAGCTTAAGTTAAAATGTGCTTTTGGCAAAGCAAATTGTCGAGTTTTGGTTTGTGTCGTATTGCATGGATGAACATCTGTAATGAGTTCAAAATAATTGTTGAATGTAGCCAGTAGCTTAGAGTTTGTATATTTGTGCATAAATTTGTCCACTTGAAGATTGTGTATATCTTCCGGTTGCAGTATTTTCTGCATTCTATAAATGGTAGTAACTTGATGAATTACACGTTCATTCTCAGTATTCAGAGTTCATAGAAAATTCTCCTAATTTTAACCTCTCCGAAGGTCAGTCGACATTTAGATTTTGGTTATCGCGCGACCAAGAAGACTGCGTCAATACTCACAACCATAAGACACTTTTTTACCGGAAACAACGTCGTACCGCGTGGTCCCTTTCAAAGCAATACTCGCATCTAAGGCCCGTTTAGGCTCGGGTTTGTTCATGCTTCATCAACGCAGTGGTCAGGCGAACACTCAGAAATGACCAAAGCTTCGTGTTTAAAACCAAACGTGCTTTATTATTTATTTTTGTACGCAAATGGTTTTGTTTACGCAATTTACTCAGTTGAATGTTGCCTGACAGACCATATTTTGATTTTTAATAGCAAATCAGACTATCCTAGTAGCGTACTCCACGGCTTCATCGTCGTTAAAAATCAAACAATATTTGACCAATCTTTCGTAGGGCATTTTCATTGTTCTTCAAATAGTTTGCAAGAAATTCAAAAAATCCACTCATCAATTGAAATGGGTCTCGTTTACATTGTTGATTTATAAATTTACACAGTTTACATTGTTGATTATAAAGCTTGGATTTCTGCTTGTCCCCACCTTTCTTCGCACTACTCTTCTTTCTAATTTTTTCTGCTTCACATATGCGTGTATGGATCCGGCATATTTCGTCAAATATTCATCCTTGTTGGATTTTCGTCTCCGGAAAACTGCACCACTAGATTTTGATTGTTTATTGATTCCAGGGGATCAAAACAGGTTAAGAGAAGCGATGGCAGTATACCTGCTTTACAAATGTAGCCTTGACATTTATCTGCTGTATATTTAGCTTTTTTGTGTAGTTTTTAATCAATATGTACATATACTGCATGCAGCATACTACAACAATAAATTTAATAGTACAATCTCAGTGATGTAAAGCAGGTTTCATTGTTCACCTCACGTTTTCAGTAGTTCTTTAATTTACTTGGACTGCAGTATGTAAAAGTTCTCAAACGTTAACTGTGTCGGGACTTGCGAGGAGCCCTCTTAAAGTGCGTGAACTATTTTGATAAAGCTTAAATTCGGCTGTGGTTGCACCTCGGGCTTGCAGACTTTTTTGTGTGATGCAAACTTTGTCGCATAAGACATGCCAACAAATGTTTGTCACCAATGCCAAGTCATGTAATGTCGTGTTAGGTCATAAAGTGACGTGTCAGGTCATGCAATGACGTTCCCTTTGGCTGTTGGTATGAATCGAACGATAGGAGAAAAAGTATAAGCTACAGGCATGACTATTCACCGTGATTTTTATGCAGGGCCTTTCTTATCAGACTTTCAGTGGAGGGATGATGTAAGCCTGTTAAGAAAACAAAGCTAGTAACACATAAGTGTAAAGCGTTGACAAGTTGTCATCTCAAGACACTTTTTCAATTTTGCTCTCCATTTCTCTACATTGACCATCAATAAAACAGAAATTTGTAATACATTCCCCCTGAAACAATACGCCCAGTTTCCTGAGTTTGTTCACAGCCGTGTCCTTAAAGGACTCCCTGAAACCACAGGCGACAACCAAGCAGATTCCAAACACTAAATCTCTGTTAAATTTCACCCTTTTTTGCTGCTTTCAAGAGCATGCACAAGTAAACACAGAATAGTACACTGAAATTCACAATTGACTTAACCAAAAAGGCAAATTTGAGTTTGGAATTTATTAATGGAGCACAAAACAGGTTTATGTTTGAACACAACAAAACTCCTGGGATTTTCTGTGTATTACACACGCTCTTAACCCATTTTAACCGTCGTTCACAGTATATCATGAGAAACTTCATTCTCTGACAGTGAAAAAAATTACCATTTGCTAAACATTTTTGCTCTCACTTGCAAGGGTCTTTTCAGAACATTCGGGAACAAATGTTTACCCACACTTAAGTATTGAATTAGGTTTGAAGCGTTACTTTATTCACACATTAGAGATGCTGGTGAGGGCCACTTTGGAAGCAAAGTTCTTGCACATTACAGTAGACTTTGGGAACCCCTTTGAAAGCAGAGTACCTGCACTCTGCAGATACTGTTCTGGGCCCTTTTGAAAGCAGGGCAGGCTACTTACACATTGCAATGGCTGTTTGGGGGCCGTTTTGAAAGCATACTACTTACGCATAACAATGACTGTTGTAGGCCTCTTTTCGGGGGCGTAACGAGGTTAGATGGCGCCAGTGGCAAGAAGGAATTGTGTCCCCCTTGCCTCCCTCTTCACGCCCCTGTCCCTTTAAAAGCAGAGTGCCTATCTACACACTGTATTTGCTGTTGGGGGCTTGTGAAAACAGAGTACTTGCACATTGCAATTTCTGTTGGGAGCCCATCTGAAAGCAGTGTAGGCTACTTGCACATTGCAGTTGCTGTTGGGGGCCCTTTGAAAGCAGAGTACTTTTCATGATCTAATTGGGAATGCATTTTATGAGTGGATAACAAATTTTTCACCAAAAATGAGGAAATTGTACGCGCAAAACAACTCGAATGGGCCCCTGAAACTGGGGCCGAGACAAGTGCCTCCCTCGCTAGTCCTTAAGCACACCACTGACCAAACCCGACCAGATGAGACATTGACCTTTATGGTCTACAGTGATTACGTCTTTTTAGTTCAACTGTAATCTCCAGTGCCTGACTGGGGCCCAGGCGTCGTGGGAGGCCCCATATGCGGATACAGAATCTTCAGGTAGGGGATGATCGATGACGTCGTTAGTGTTACTCGGATCATTAATATTCATGACGTAATCTTGTGACGTTACGTGAGTTAACTCAAGTGTAACACATCTTTTTGCTACAACATGACATTAGACAATACTGGCGTTTTGTGAAACTGTTGCAAAACCGGTCAGCAGATGCATTGCATCTTTTTTTTCTAATGAGCTTGAAAAAATCTTTTTGATTTTTGGAAAGGTTTCTGGACGATCCATCGTTTTCATCATCTCCTCTAAACCCCGATCCTCAATCAGCAATAAATTTTGTGACAGAAACCAAACGTTGCAGAAGCGATTTCCAATATTGTTTGTATTGACTGACATGTCAGGCTAGCTCCGTATCAATCTTTTCAAGTGATTTACATCTACGACTAAACATAATCGTGGTATCTACTGTACGTGTTTCATTGATTGCTCGTATCTTCTCAACTGCCCTGTAGCTGCGGGGGAAATTCGGGGGCAACGCCCTCTAAAAGTTTGTTTAACCCCAGAAAATCATTCTGTCTATGGTGGTTTTCGATATATCGTGTTTTTCGACGATGCTTCTTGACGTTCTTCTACTGGTGTTGCACCGCTGGTCAAACTAGGCCTGTTCGCATCATTACGTAGACATACGTCTGTCACAGCATGCTCCACTATTTCCTGTCCTCTTACAGGTTGCGCAGATTAGTCTTCGCTGGACTTCATCATCACTCCAGTATAGTAGTCTTGAATCTCTATTGACTTAGCTGCAAATTCTCTCAATTTTGCCTCTTTATTCTTTTTTGTGTTTTTTAGAACCACTTGGATAAGCTCTACGCCTGTCAAAGTGTCGATACCCCTTTCCACTGTCCATATTTCTTTATTAATAAGTTTGATAATAGGGTTGCCATATATTCATCAGCAAAAAGGAGCACTAACGACTATCGCTCAGTTGAGTGTGTCATCTGCACTTAAAAAATGAAATAACAAAAAGCCGTAAGTTTTCATATTTAAATAAGACGTGTGGTGTGGACGATGTTTCAGTCAAAACATTTAAAACAAAATCCTTATTACGTGTCCAATTCAGCCCATGAATGTTTTGCAGTTTACTTAAATGTCTTTAACATACGGTATTACCTTTACACTATGAGCCTGCTTGCATGTAAGATGTGCATAGTATTATACTGTGAGACTGCTTGCGCGAAAGATGTGTATAGAAAATTATAGTATTACCTTCATACTACATGAGCCAACTGGAATGAAAGATCTTTTTAATTTTTCGCCAACTTTAATAAACCAGAAAGTGTTATAAGTACAAAGGTATTTTTCTTTCAGGTTTGTGGTTACATCACAGAAAAACTACGTTCCACATTAGCGTAATGAGCTATAACATTGAGATAAAACTATCCAATTTTTAGCAATTCGCTGAAGCATTCAATGATATTGAAAGTTTCGAAATATTTTGCTCATCTTTCATGCTCCATCATTTTACAATGAACTGCATTTGTGTGATGTTCTTTATGCACGAACGCAAACAAGTTTTGGTATTGGTCAAACAGTGTAGCTTCATCATTAGAAACGTTTCACAAGCAGATACTATTCACATGTTGCAACATTTTCCCATTCAGTTGCTTGCAACAGACGAATTTAGTCAAAGCGTGTAAACTTAGCATAAAAGGGACACGTTTATCCAGATGTTCAAAACAAGATTTGTACAATACAGATACATTTGACATGAATAAATCAGGCGCAATCCTTGTTTTCCTCTCTGAATTTTTTTAGTGCTAATTTAATGTAATTTTACACTGTTGCGATCGGAAAGCCGGAGCGGCATGTGCGCAAAGCTTCGCACTGTGGCAGCAAGCAACACTGGAGATCACCTGACAACATCACTCTCGTCGTCACTAGTAGCAAGTACTATCAAACTGTTCACTAGCTTCACAAGCATTATTAGAGGTAACTCACCAAGATCACTCCATGGGGATCACTCTTTTACTGCTTGTTAGCGCCACATATATGTATCTAGTGTTCTTCTTCGCGCACATTCTCTTTGTAGTGAACCTGCATTCAGCCAAAAGCCAGCGGAGAGGTGGCAACAACACATACATCTGTTTCTCTCACTTGATTTGTTGCATTCACAGTGGTGCGAACCGATACAACCTCAATAATTGATCCTTTGTCTTCTCAATATTTTGAACTTGCTCATTGAAAACAGACACAAATGATTGCAAATGTCTAAATGTCTTAAACAGAGTTCGCTCGGAGAACATCACAAAAAAACGTTTCAGAATAAGAGTTGGCATGTCGATGGACAGGACATGAAGTACGAATGTGAAGCTGGGTACAGATGAAGCATTCTTGGCAAGCTTGGATAAAGCCTTAGCCACCTAGCTACACTATGAGAAAGATGTTTTGGTACTCAATATCCACAAATCCATAACAGCCTTTTCCTCGTTCTGTGCACACTGTGCAAATGCAACCACACGTAATGCACTCAGCTTCAAAATCATGTTGTCTTTTTCTGAAAAAGAGATACTTCTGACGTAGCTACGTCAGATGTATTCCTTTTTGAAACTGTGCACTACTGATTAGCTTTCAGAAACTACTGCGCTATGCTATCTACAATATATACAATAAACTTTTTCACAGTATCACGGCTCAACAAAGCTAAAACCCTTTAATGGAGTCAGCAGTTCACACACTAATGCCAAAGTCATTGAGATCCTAGAAAAGCAAATACCACTGTTACGTAACAATTATTGTGAAGGCATTCCCGCTTTTCCACCCGACAAATTTGCTCAACCAAAACCCAGCTTAATTTCACAACTAGAAGCCCTCCCATAACCTAATCTACGACACCAGCTCATATCTTGTTGCAATTGAGTACACACTGCTTACTTTATGTAAATACAATATAATATAGCCAATGGTGTAACTGAAAAGGAGGCAGAAAAAAAATCGCACCCCATGGCGAAATAAAATGAAAAACCGTTCCATCACTACACTTATATTTCTTTTATAGTGTTCGTTACGTTTTCAGTAGGTCGTTATTTTGTGTTTTTCGGAGTGTTTCCCGGTGATTTAGGGTTTCAGTATAGCCATCCACTTCTGGATTCACCATCATTTCTCAAGTCTTTCGGGAGTGTTAGCTAGTGGGCTCCATACAGGGCCAATGAGTCCCTTTCAGGAACATTTTAACATCTTTCAATGTCCTCGGAGGACGTTTCATTTTTTGAAAAAACAGGACATGTCCTCTAAAAAGAGGACGTATGGTTGCTTTTCTTGATAATGCTACTCGTATGCGACCTGGGCAAAACCGAATCGATTGAGACAGACGCAAAATCTCACAGTAACGAGTAGAGAAGTAAGCTGATGTGTTGTACGTATCAAGCTTTACCTTGGCCTTGCATTCACCAGATTTAGATACTTGACTAGCTTCAGGAAACCTGTAAGTGTGATAGTTATGTCGTCACAACAAATTATTCAAGAGATATCCTCCCATCTGGCTGGCCGATAACTAATGTAGGGCCACCCCCACAAATATACCTTCCTGGCTGGAAATGCCTAAGTGGCATACGTATGTCTCACTTCGCACATATGGCAAAACAAAGGAACATGGCGGGGGACCCCTTCCCTTCAATACAGCGCTGGAAATCTCTCTGAACAACTTCATTCGGTACAGCCAATGCCAGGTTGTGCAGCTGTTTCGGTTAATGTCCCTTTTGATAAATGCCTTCACAACAATCGTATCTACGTACATCGTTTTAGGTTTTTAGTTTAAGGATCAATGACTCTACCAAAATGAGATCAACAACTTTTGTGAGCTATTCCTGTTGAAATGGGTTTTTCTATGATTGCAAATGTTAAGGGCACTATTGAAGAAAGGAGACTTCTGCTAAGCCCAGGTTGCCTATTGGCTGGCTCTGATGCACTTTACCTGCAGTTCAAGCCTATAAAGTGTTGCCAGATGCTTGACAAAGAATATGGCAAGGGTTTTTCCATTTTATGGCAAAACATTAGCAACAAAATTTTTGACAATGGAAATGTCATGAGCAGTTACCTATTGATTTTTCGATACTTCTTGTGTTTTGTAATGCATGTTTTTCCATACCTTTTAATTTTTGACAATTGAACTTAAGTTCCACTGTAAACCACAGTACCAATAACCAGGTTTCAGGGAAAATGGAGGGTGATCATAAATACAGTATAGTTTACAACGATGAATGTTGAATTGCATTTTCTCTCTAAAGTTTAGTTACAAATTTGACAAATAATCCAAAACGGATAGTTCTGTCAATACTGACAATTGGTAGTTAAAAAATGGAAAATGTTTGGTAGTTTTAAGGATATTTTCACAAGCTGTGCCAAATTTTGAGATTTTTAGCAGCATTTGCTAAATTTGACACCGTCTACCAACCCTGCAAGAACGTCGTCTTCCGGCCAGACCCGTAGACACGAGGGATTCGTCGGAAGTGCCTCCTAATTTTTTGCGCCCGGAAAGATTTGTTTCAACTTATAATAAAATCAAATATCTTGATGCCCTGGAAATGTATTTTGCCCCCGAAAACTTTAAGACCTGGCTGCGGGCCTGTTTCCGATACCATTATATCATACAGAAACGAATCAGTTCTACTGAAACTGAGCAAAGTCACATTTGCAGAGTCCTTCACTTCACCTGTCAAAATGTAATGTTGATAACCCCACCTAAAGATTGGGCTACAACTGGTGGCACTTACTGAAAGCATCCCACGGAACATTAAAAGGTAGCATAAGACATGCCAACAAATGTTTGTCACCAATGCCAAGTCATGTAATGACGTGTCAGGTCATAAAGTGTCAGGTCAGGTCGTGTCAGGTCGTGTCAGGTCATGTAATGACGTTCCCTTTGGGTGTTGCTATGAATCGAACGATAGGAGAAAAAGTATAAGCTACAGGCATGACTATTCACCGTGATTTTTATGCAGGGCCTTCCTTATCACACTTTGAGTGGAGGGACGATATAAGCCTCGAACTGCCGGACCAGTAATTTTTGCTGGTCTGTGGTCAACGAATATTTGTCTAAGATGGGGAAATAGTTTTGGTTGAAGAGAAAGATGTAGGGACTGGGGGGTAATTACCACCTAAGTAAGAATATTGAAAAAGCATTGATTTCAAGACAAACACCGGGGTATTTTGCATATTGGATTTGACAGAGAATTGTGAGTAAACATTTTATGAATCACACCACAACTACATTTCCTTAGTATTAAGCTAGCTTACCAATCCAGGGCATCTAAACACAACAGCTGAAGAGTTGGAACCGTTTATGAATTTATTTAACAATGTTGAGGAAGAGTTGGAATTCATAACTACTTACAAAAACTAATTTTGCCACACCACAAAATAACAAATCGCCACCAGCCATAAGATTCTGCCCAGGTCCCAGAGCCTCCAGCTCTCCTTGTTGCGCTACTGGTGTGGTATCAACAGGATTTCCCAATCACAGGCAAATTTGTATTGAATGCATGATATAATGGCTTGCCAGCTTTTAGTAGGCTGTAGGTTAGGCCAAAAGGGAAATTAAAATTTGTTTAAGTGAAAACGATAACATCCAATGTCCCGCATGTCGTTGCGTCAGATATCAGTAATTGCAAGAATTCTTGGCTTTTATCAGATACCTGTTTTTCGATTCGATAAAGCAGAGGTTCTCAACCTGGGGTTCCTTCACCCTCAGGGTCCTATGAATGCGTTTTAGGTGGCCACGAAACTGACATGTTCATGTTGGAAGTTGACTGGCCTTGAGTTATTTGGTTTTGGTGACGGCAGTTGGTGGTAGGTCGAAACCTGAAACTTGTTTCTTTCCGGGACGGTAAGCTCATGCTAATCGAATTTTTTAGTAATTGAAAGAAATGTTGATAAAAGGAAGTGGTCCACAGATGCTTTTGGTGCAGAGGTTTGCAAAGACAAAAGGTTTGAGAACCACTGCTCTAACGGGTGCTGATAACATGGGCCTCGCAATTATTTCTTTCAAGGGGTGGGGAAAAAAGGATTTTCCAAGGATGGGCAAAATGAATATTTCCGACCTGGGAACAGTGGCGAAATTTCATTTTCTCGACTTGAAACCAAAACAATTTTTTTTCTACAGAAACAAATGCTAGTAAAATATCAAATTTCAAAATTGAAGGAGAAAGAGCGCTCCTACCACCCAGTTCTGGTGCAATGGCTGGTACACTAGGCGATGTGGCTTACGGCTTGAATGTGGTCAACGACGTATATGTCACCACACAATCTGACAATGTGTAAGAACAGTAGTTCAGAACAACTGTTCCAAAAGGAGCGTGCGGTTCCCAAGCACACTTTGTGCGGCCCACAGCAGTCTTTCAATAATACCTATGTTGTTGTGTGCAACCGAATTCGTTCTGCAATAAAACAAAACGTGTTAATTGACTTGTGTCAAAATTTAATGGTGTGCGGCTCTCTAACAAAGTTGTAACTGTGGATTTGGCTCCCTTCAGCGAAAAGATTGAGAACCACTGGGTAAGAAATTGTATACTTCTCCTTTTGCGTTGAGGAAGGTCAGACATACATATTGTAAATACGTAATATGTATACCTGACTCTCCCCAATGGTTTGCTTGCTGTACAACCTCACAAAGCATTGCACAAAGTTTAAGGCCGTTAACTGTAAGAGACGCACGCCTCTTCCTTCGTTTGAGCAAGTTCTTCTTTTATCCACTGCAAGCCCGCATTGATATCGGGGCAGGTGTTGAGCAGCCATTCGGTTGTCTCATCGTCCAGAACCGTCAGGCCGTGTAGTCCGTGGGAGGCCGATGGATTGGAGGACAACATGGTCGACGGTTTGTTCTGCGCCACACTCACAGGCTACAGAGGAGGTCATACCCCTTTTGTACAGGCAAGAGCAGAAACGTCCGACACCGGTGCGGAGGCGGTTGAGCCCGACCCAGGCTCTTTTTGGGAGGGTCATTCCGGGGGTGTGTGTACCGGTGTCTGGAATGAAAGTGCGGAGTCTTGTGGGGTTGTCCGCCTACTCCGCGTTCCATTGATGATCCGCCCACTGCGTCGTACGTATGTTGTTGTTGTCAGAAAAACTGATGAGTTGTGCGGCGGGTACAAATGGGCGTCTCGATTTGAGGCGCCGTACAGCTGCACACGATGGACGGGTACGACCCTATTGCGTTTTTCCCCATGTGACTGTTGACTTTAGAAATATATGGCAGGTGATGCAGCGAGACAGTTACTGATGCAGCGAGGCAGTGACACAGTGACAAAGACATTTCTGCGCCAATTGAGAAAAAGCTGCAAAAGATGAGTGAAAGTGCACCTTTGTTGCAAACTCGCATACAGCTCCATATGAAAAAGATTTCAAAATAGATGCGAATGGAGCGCGTGGTCTCATGGGGCATTTTCTTTTTGGTGAAGACAGTGATGTAGTCAAAACGGTAACCTTCGAGATCGAGACCTAGTTAAAACTTCGAGACCGAGACTTCATTAAAAATCCTGAGATCGAGATTCTAGACTTCAAAATTTGTGAATTTTGCCAAAATTTTCAAAAAAATGTCGTCATTACTTCTAAGTTGAATTTTTTTCAAATTTCTGGCATTTTTCCGGCCTGTTTTGGTTGTTTCTTACGTGCAAATACAACAAACCAAAAAATTGTTGAATTACAGAAATTTTATGTTACCAATTCTTTGCAATATTCACAGTCTCGAGATCTGTACTTTTGCAGTTTAGAATGATTTATTGAAATTTACATTGGCTGCAAATTATGGTTCAATAAATTCACCACTTGGAAGATGAAATTTACCCCCAGGAGTAAATATCATCATTCACCCCAGGTTAAGAACCACTGTTCTCGACCGAGACTCGCAAAAATCGGTCTCGCGACTCCATCACTGGGTGTAGAAACAGTAAAGTGTTTTG
>JGI24159J19872_10005373_pt1 | contig 16564 bp, 9 predicted proteins | sample Ectturendosymbi4_FD_19872 | JGI IMG/M metagenome (IMG submission 19872) | reverse complement strand
GGTTGGGTGGTTTGTATTAAGTCTTGTGCAACCTTTTCTGTACTTGCTTGATGCTAAAACCACTACCGTGGAACAGATTAGCCTATTCAAGCTAATAAGTAGCAAAAATGACGGATTAATTTATTTAATAGTTTTGCCTGCAGGCTAACTGCACCTGGTCAGGGAAACAATCAGCAAAATTGAATCGGTTGAGCAAACTGGAAGATTATTCGGTAAGTTACAAGACATCAGATATTGGACTGAAGGACTATTACCCCAATACTGATTAATAGGTTTTCATTACACCTTTGTATAGTAGAGTGATTCAACCTCTGTGCAAAATATGTAGCCTAAAATTGGAAGTGGATGACTTCAGTATAGGCTACATTTTGAACTTTGTATCCCAGCTATGTGGCTATGATTTCCTCAGTTCATAATGGAACACATGGAGTAGCATAAAATGTGGCATAAAAGTTTGTGGAATGGGTTACAATTGCAATTTGGTGAATTGCAGTAGCCTACCAACTGTTCATAGATTACTACTTACAAAGTGCTGTGAATCCTCATATTTGACACTCGTTTTTATTGCACTGCAGAGAACAGACTGGTTAATGATCGTGACTGAAATCAACAAAGTGGCTTTGCAATGTAAAAACTAACTCCCCATTCCCGCCCTGTAGAAGCTGTTCAAATTCTATTGAAGTCACTTGAAGAGTGCAATTACGATGCGACGCGGTTTTCATGACCTCATCGCCCAGCAGTTCTCCACAATTTTCTCTGCTGGCTGTTATTTTTCGGACAACACTAAATTAAATCACATCTCGGCGATTCCAACAACACCTACAAAAAGCACCTTTGTGCAGTGGAATCAGGCTTCACCTTTTCATTTTCACCTATTCCCCAGCTTTCGCAATTCCATAGGCCAGGGGTGGGCAATTATTTTTTGCTCAGGGGCCACTTTGAGAAGGCCGCATTTAGCGGAGGGCCGTACCTTCTTATGAGAGTAGAAGCTAGTCTCGGTTTATAGCCTCAGCACTAATATTTACTGTGAGAAGTTGGAGGAACTTTCAGATTTGAAGATTTCCCGAACGCTTCTGCGGGCCACTGAAAACGCTGTGGCGAGCCCCATTTGGCCCGCGGGCCCCTATTTGCCCACCCCTGCCATAGGCCAAACCCACGAAGCAAATCTCTGAGTCCTTGCAGCGTAAAAACGCCCCAATATCGAGTTCGCAAGTGCGTTCGCGAAGGTAAGCCAAGGGCGACCAATCGCTCACGCGTCAATCCGATAAGTTCAGTGTAAAGTGGGTAAGTGTTTTGTGATAAGCGATAATTGCAGGAAAACTTAAATGAATACGAATATGACGCTCGTTGCAGCAAGATTCATCAAATGTAGTGCTTCTCATTTAAACTATGCGATAAAGTTGTCTGCAGACGTGGCGAAAACGCGTGGCAAGCAATGTTGTGCGACTGCAACATATAGCTATGAACTTCGCAGACCGGTGTGTATCAAATCGTGAAGCTGCAAACACTCCTTATTGAGACGATGAAGCCAATTTCCAACGTCAGCGTTCACTCAAAGCTATTTTTCTTCAGACACCTGTTTTTTTGGTCGTAGACCGAAATGTTTTTGAAATGACCGAAAAAAATAAGTCATTTCGGTCAGAATGTCTGAAAATATAGGCTAATGAACACTGCTACGGCGAGTTTTGATACAACTGTGAGACAAATGACCGAAATATTTCAGTTACCAAAATGTTTTCAGTAAAAAAATGACCGAAATGTCTCAGCGAAGACAAAAACAGTCAGACACAAAAACCATGCTTGTTAAATCTTTATTTGCAATCACATGCAGATCACCGGTAAGTGCTTAACGTCTTACCGTGGTTCTACAATTTCCAGGGTACGTGTTAGACTGTAAGGGTCAGGATTGCCAAAAAGTGCGTGAAGGTAGGTTTCCGGAGAATCCATCACTTTCATTCTTGCGAGCTTGCCACCATGCGGAATGTTTTCTACAGCTTCAAGTTCACCTGAAATAGATGGCTTCGAAGAGTTGTGCTTCGTTGGTTTATCGGTGGATGACGTTTCAGCCACCTCCTGCTCACTTGTACTAGCGCTGTTTGAAAACATCTGCGTCAGAGTTTGGGTCGTGCTGCCTGACGTTGTTGGCCGATCTGAAACAAGCAATAAACAGGAGACGTTTTCGGAGCAACGATGGACTCCATTAAAAACTGTGCTCAAGAATTCAGGCGACTCCACAGCCTCGGGATTTGTCTTTTTATTGACTTCATGTACTTATAAAAATGTTAGAAATATGTGTGACCGCTTGTACGGTTTAAACAAACTTAAAACGTGACCACCCTAAACACAGCATACGAAATTAAAAATTAAGTTAAAACATAGGTACCACAGAACGACTGTCAGACAACGCTGCATAACTCACAAATCCAAACCTCGGTTGTAGGACAACTCAACAGAAAGAACGAAGCAACGAATGCACAGTCGAGATGAACAGCACGCCCAATGCTGGAACGCACGCACGTCGTGATTAGTACCAGACGCCGAGCGCGCACACGAAGCGGAATTTCACTACTATGTGTTTTTCCATGACTTTTACTGATTTTCAGAGACAAATGGAATGGTGCCAGAGTTATTCTACAAAAACGTCCCTGAAAGCCCATAAACAGAAAATTGGGGCACCCTCTGCCCTGGATTTCCTGATGCGTAGGAAATTTGAAGCACCCTATCACCTAAAATTTCCATTTGGTTTGAAGTGCAAAACGTTTTGTGGCAGATAAGACATCGGATGATCGATTTTGTCAAGAGTAGTAGTCCTACACTATGACTTGATACGAAGAAACGGATGTAAAACTTGCATGATATTTTCTACAGACAAATAAAAATTTCGTCGCTGCGCAGATACGATTTTGTTGAAGGTGATTAAAAATTGCATAACACCCTGCATTTCCCGACTCGTATGGTGTAGAAAGAATTCCTGAGCAGTTAATTTCAATTATACGTGACGTTTCAGAGACAGGAAACGGTCATCGACGACGTGCGATTCCTCAATTAGCAACAGCACACCAACAGAACCAGCCTTGCAAAGTACATACATTTTTGGCGAAAAACAGTTTTGTGAATAAAGTAGTTTAATCTCATTCTTGGAGTGTTGGTGTTCCAAACGTCAGTCAACACACAACGCGATCACTGTACAAATTCTGGAGAGCATTAAAATGCTGCGTCTCAAACCATCAAATCCAGTCCGTTTTCCATTGCAAACTTTTCATTTTTTCACAAACCCACCGTTCTAACAAACCAACCTTTCTTGTCCGTAACAGAGTAATTTTTTTTGAACGTTTTGTTGAATATTTTAAGCAATGTCGCACGGGCACCGCTTGTAAGGTAATCGCGAAGCATCTGCATTCCACGCATGTCACCAGCGCATATCATCACCTTTCCAAGTCCCACTGAAATTAACAACACACTTGCACGTGGACAAGAACACTATGCAAGTTAAACAAGCAATGCAACGTACTGGAAACGAAACTATCACCTCATTCAGAAGCACAGTTTTTGAAAGTGCAATAGCACATGACGACTTGAAAATACCACCACGTTCAAATACAACATACGCGATGAGGCCGCCGTTTTCTTGTTGGCTTCATCTATTTCTTCAAGAATTTCTGTCAAAACATTCCATTTTGGACTAACTTCCAGGAATAGATTTTCACCACTGTCTTCACCACCCGCTTCTGATTTTTTCACGTTTTTGGTGGGCATTTTGGCACTGCAGAAAAAAGATTTACAAAACTTGCAAATGGTGACTTATATTTAAACTCTCCGGTTTCCCTAAAACCTTGTGTATGCTGCAAACAACCAAACATATAATTACCAAATCAACAAGTAACTCATCTTGAACACAATTCAATCAAAATTGCACAACAATAGACACAATACTAATTTAATCACTTTCAAGATCTTCTTCATTTTTTATACCTTCGCCAGCCCGTTGTGCTGAATCCCATTATCCTAACGCCTAGAAGGTTCCGTGAAACTAAAAGAAACATTCTGTCTAAGACAAAATAAAACGGAGCTAGGTGTGCTCAAATGTGCAGTTCAGGGTCGAGTCAGACACTGGCGGATCAGGTCTTTCCCATGGACGTCAGAAGACGGAGGCATTGCCCCCTGCCCTTTCAAAATGGAGGCGACGGGCGGTGCCTTTTCATAACAGTATGACGATAATATTTTTATAGTTATCATGATCAGCTCGAAACAAATTTATTGCAGCTATTCGCGCACCGAAAAAATTTAGAATGGTTTTCTATCATTTTAACTATTTTTGAGGTCAACATTGTTGATGAACACAAACAAACATAATTGGTAGCAATTTTTTGTTTTTTATACGTTTCCGCTGCCCTCAACTCTTTTACTGTCCCCCTGCCCTACCTGCTCCGGCGTCCCTGGTCTTTCCGTTAACACGGAGATCGCTGTAATGCCCGATTTGTTACGTGTTTCAGAATCATGTGCCTATTGCCATCCTGCAATTTCTCCCTAATTTATTGTTTCACTATTACAGCCACTTTGCTTCTTAAAATAATCTGTTGTGCGAGTTTGACCGTTCGGTGACTTAAGCGGTTAAGCGGGTTGAGCACGCGCAACGAAAGCTAGTAGGTTGAGTTCAATCCTCGGTCAGGTCATGCCGGCGACGTGAAAAACGGTACTTGCCAGCCTCGTGCTCGGTGTTAATGGGTGGGTGCAAGAAAAATGTTTCAGCGCTGCCATTTACTCACCACCAGTGCATATCATTCACTACGAAAACAACCACGTGGCCCACGGCGCAAGCGGAGATGGGCATCGCGATGCTGACCATTCGTGACGTTCCAAAAGGGGCACATCAGCGAATATAACGGAACTGAATAACCAAATCTAGCGCCAAAGACTAGAGCTTGCCTGGATGAATCCCCTGTTTTTATTACTGTATTATGTATCAAGAGTCTAGGCACACACACACTGTGCCCAGAAGCATTAAAAACCGAATCCCTAAGCTCTGAAAGCAATTCTCAACGTGTACGAAAATCTGGAATGTCGAATGAAATCTTGGCCGTGCAAACTGGGAACGAATCCTCACGCCTCACTGCAAGCGAAGGTCCGATTGAAAAGCGTGCACTGGCCATGCCTTGAGGTATGCAAATTTTTTTTCAGATGTTCGAAAAAAGTTATTAGATCATGTTATTATTGATATTGGAAAATATGACGTACGTTACCTGGCTTGTGTAACCGTAGCGGCTAAATATAATACATATTCAATTCACTGGTCATTTGTAGAAGTCACAATACAGTTTTCAATGAGCGCCTGTTGCCTATTCTACAAAATTTCAAATTTTTGTTTTCCTAATGTAATTGAGATCAAACACATCAAGATCAAACATACCACAGTCTGTATTACGTATCAGGGCTCCAGGCACATGCACTGTGCCCAGAAGCATTAGAAACCGAATCCCTAAGCGTACATTTCTGCAGGGTATCTCAACGCGCTGATACACTGGCGTTTGCCACTCACAACATAACTAGTTAATGCATTGCACATGGAATAGAAAGAATTGAACAAACGCGACTAAAGTTACCTTCTATCACCGTAAACTCTGTGCCGTGCTTGCAAAAACAAACTGTCGGCAGCATTGAGAAAGATCCAACCGGGATTTTTGCCAAATGCTTTTTGATTCCCACTGGATGTTTCTGCAGAACAATTGAAGTGTGGTCAACTTTAACCGCATTGTTGGGAAGCACCTCATAAACTGAGGCAGCACTACGCGTTGCTCACACATACCCAGCATATGAAGAAATGTAACGCAGTCATATTGTGACAACGCTTGAAGAAGAAGACGCAAAGTTCTGAGATCTGCTACTAGCTGTTTTGTTTTAGAGCCAAGCTGATTCCAAATTGGATCAAGTTGGGCGCGGACACTTCGGTCAAATGATTTTCCAAGACTCTTCTCAACAGTAAAGTCATCTGTATCCAGCTATAGAAACACACATACGCTTAAGCTGTATGCACACGTCATGCGTCCTGTGCGTTTTTTGGTCGCATGCGTCTGATTTCGTGACGTCACGTCCTTTTCTGATGCGTCTGGTATGGTCTGCGTTCGAATAGAACCTGTTTCTATATTGACGCATCAGACTCACTGCTCTGGCTCACTTCCACTCGAACGCATGCGCTCAAAAAACGCACAGGACGCATGCCGTGTGCATACAGCTTTATCGAACAAAAAGGAACCAACAAACCAAAGTTAATCAATAACTCGAAGGCAAAGTTTCAAAATCAGTGCCATGGGACGTTAGTATCATGAGAAGATCGCTCAAATGGCTAAAATGTGTTCTCTGCTATATATTTTCACTCGATTAAATCGACTTAATACGAATCGCAGCATTCTGATCATGCTTTTGTAATGGCAATCTTAGCCGTTCTACCAAACTTAGTGACGTTGACCTACTAAGGGTGGATCGGTGACAGGTATGCATTATTATACGTCCAACTTCGTATGAAAACAAACAAAACGCTAAAACGCGATGTCCTGCATGTCTTGCTGAGTCATTTCAGCTTATCCGGTTCAAGTGCATGCGATCGAATGCAATAGTGTTGCGACAAAAGCACCAAGGTGCGGTCGATTTCCGATTTCCAGCAGTTAAAAAAGTTTACAACATTTTTCACTTGGGTCATTTGCTTCATTCTAATTCTCACGTAATACTTGATATAGCCCGCACCTGGCCCAAAAGGCACAACATTAAGCAGAGGCTGGCCAGTGGCGTAGCCAGCCCCAATTTTTTGGAAGCAAATACTTTGACTTAAAGCGAGGAACAGTATTATGTTTGGGACACCGCCTCACAAAACACACAATAACAAGATATGCTAGAAATTTGGGGAGGACATGCCCCCCTGGCTACGCCTACGAGGCTGGCCAACCATATAAAACTAATATGTAATGTAGTTCTGCACCATTGCTAAAACTCTTCAGACAATGCCTTGTGTAAAGGTTTTACGGATGAAAACACACCATTACGTCAGGAATATGTTGTAACTTCACATTAATTAACACGATTGCACCATTTTGAAATATCCATGGGTCTTGTGACAGAAAAGGGACCAGAAACATCGTCCTCCCTGTCCCATTAAGAAAAGTGATAGCACAATGTATCTAGCCTCTCCTTTTCAGGTGTAATGATTACCGCATAATTGTGCCCGCAGTAGACTCAATGCAAGGCCTCTCCTACACAAATGTTCCCAGAGCAACCTCCCGTATTTCCCCTGATATCGTAAAAGTTGCTGTGTAAATGGCGCGACCGGCCTGTCTAACGGCATAGCTTGCGCAGCTACTACCATGAAATGCGCACAATTAATTAAATCCACCGCGCATCGGTCGTCGCACACGCGACCAAGGATATGCGACAGCCTCCCCACCAGGTATCCACAACTAGAGGCCCCACGTTGCGCCTGCTGCGCATCTGGGAAGGCAAATGGGAACAGCACAGAGTGCTTCTACTCTTGGAGACTTCAAAGGCACGCCTACACGGCAACCTTGCCATAAGCTAGTAACTGCAAAATTGGAACATCACTTCACTCACAGGAAGAGTACGAACTGGTCGAGGAAGCCAAACGATATTCCCTAGATGTTGTTGGCATTTCTTTGACTAAGTGCCGTGATCTCAACACTGTAGAAATGGACGATGGGTGCAGGGGCGTAGCCAGCGCAAAATTTTGGGAGAGGCCAAATATTTGACTATTTCACTTTAAGCGAACAACAGTATTGAAGCACAAGAGGACAAGATATGCTAGAAATACATGGGGCATGGCCCCTTTGGTCCCTCCTGGCTGCGCCTATAGATGTGGAAACTCTTCTACTTCGGCGTTGAGCCAGGCTGGGGTGGAGACCCTTGTAAGCCCCCAGATGGCAAGATGTGTTGATGAATGGATCCCACCTGGGTGTGCACGTTGAAGTTGTGAGACCGCTCCCTGTGCTCGTCACAGGTTTACGCCCAAACTCTGTTGCACCAACGCATAGTGTATAATGAACACAGAGCTTCGTATCTCAGTGGTCATTCACTGATCTCTGCATAGTTTCAGCCGAGCCGACTTGTACCGAACGGCGTTGGACGTTCTTGTCAAAAGGGGTGCAGAACTGTCGACCGATCACCACCACCTGCTGGAGGGCAAGTTACGTCTTGAAAAACCAACGCGGCCTGCATATACGTGCAGAACTAGGAGGTCCTATCGAATAAAGTGGGGGAACGTGGTGGACTAAGACGTAAGAAAGATCTGTGCAGACAGCGTAACATCCTTGTTTCGAGAGTTCCCGAAATGCACAACACTTGACGACAAAGTGCGCAGCTGTGAAATTCGTAGAACCCTGAATGCCGAGCCACTTCTACGAATAGAGAGATCTCAGATACAGTGGTTCTACCATGTGTCCAGAATGTCCCAGGAAAGATTGGTAAGGCAAGTCCTGCCCACGGGAAGGTGGCCCAGAGGCCGACCAAGGACCAGGTGGCGTGGTGACCTCTCTGACCTTGCTTGGTCCCGTCTTGGTATGGAGCCAGAAAAACTATCTGAGATTGCTGAAAACAGTGAGGTATTTCGTATCGTCGTAGAGCTGATGCCTCCGCGGTCTTCCCAGAGAAAAAAAGCGTACAAATATGAATGAACATCTAGGCATACGTGTACTTTTGTTAAAAACACGAAACCCACAACCAACGAAGAATGAGCTTCATTTATAACCGCACCATGTTTGGGAAAAACGTAGATTTGGCGATGAGGCAAACACATGCATTCTTTCAAGTCATAGTAAGCAACATGTTCAACAAGAAAATTATTCTGGCTTTTGAATCCACGATAGATTGCTGCGCGATTTTTGCAATAAGCGAGTCCAATGTGCATCCACACATTGGCCAGTTGCCACACACCATAGAAGCACAACACTATTTTTGTTAAAAATTTGTATGCTGTTCGAACTATTTCCAAAATCTTCATAATTTTGAGAAGTATCTGGGGATTTGATAAGTGCCTGTTTGATGACTACATTTCAGTTTGACGATCAGTTTTTTACAAACGAGTAATTAAAATTTGGCAAAACAAGAGTCGCTTAGAACCTGTTTTTGCCCACGATCAGGTACATTTCAATCAAACGACCTTAGCTGTGGAAGTTAGTAAATCACACCAATATAGTAACTTAACTTGCCGCTTGGCATGAACTATTAAATTTAGATTTCGTGCATAATTTCTCATTGTTCAAAATGTAATTTGATTTGGAAAAATAATACTGCTACAGCACGAAGTTTGTGTTAAATTTGCGCAAACATGCCGAATGCGAACTTCCTCACTAAGTTTTTGAAAGAATTTCTCCCTGAGGAAGTTTTCTTTGTGGCATAAACAAACAAACAAGACAGGAAGGGTGCTGCGTAATTTCGATACATCACGCGCCTGGTAACTTATCATTAGGGTAAGTTTTTGCAACTTTTTGTTACAGCTTCCTAAATGCTCAGAATTAATGTAGTATGATGCTTTAAGCTGGTTCCGAGAATTTTATATTGCAACTTTTTCCTTTTTCACATGAAACTTTTTACTGCAACTTTTATCAAGTGTTGCGTAAAATGTAAAAGTGTGATTTAAAAATGATGCTCTAAAACTATTTTAGTGTAGTTTTGTTCTCTTTGATGACTGATTCGAACTGATAGTGACCTAAAAGCACTTGTAGAAATGACCTGGCCAAACATCAGTCCAGGGCTGTACGCCAATTGTTAAATTGCCAAGCAATTCCATGCACTGTGGAGCGCAGTTTTGGCATGCCACACAAACTGTTGGCAAAAAATCGCCAAATCTCCCCAGATAATGTTTGGAAATATTTCGCATTACGTGTATGCAAATAGATCGCTTGAGTAAATCATCGTCGTTTAAAATGCTTGTGCATAAATGCAACTTTTGTTAAAAATAAATGCAAATTTTCTCACGATTTTATTGCAACAAAAACTTACCCTGTTTATCCTACGATAAATGCTAAAAAATAATTTTTAAGTATGGTGAACAATGTTTGTTTACATGTTCAGCACAAACGAAGCTGTACTGGACCGAGATCATTTCAGAGGGCAAAAATACTTTAACGCAACTTTTAGCGACATTTTCTACTTCATCTTAAAAACTTCCGAACAAATACAAAAAGAGTTATCTTCATACTTCTGCCCAAGTTTGCAGCTATTCTGTCCATAATTGTTTTTTCTCAATTTTTTCAAATTTGACCTAAACCTGCTATTTTTTCCCGTTCTTGTTCGATGTTTAATTTTTGACTGCAGAAAAACAATCGCCTCCCCACGTCTTGACCCCATGTGCACAGCTTTGAACTCGAAAAACACTACAAACTGTTTCGGCAAGGTAATGATTTTGTGAAAGCACGCGTTCCAAAAATATGTGAAAGAACTTACGTTTGCGTTGCCGCTCGTTCAGAATTGTTTGATAATTTTGGAACTCGAACAGATGGAACTGCATTTATTTTATGGCAAAGGGTGTCCTGATTACTTTTTCCCTATTCTGCGATGACGGGTCGTGCAAGGCAACATAATCCGAAAACATACAATAACTGCATTCTGTTAGGTAACCAGAGTAAAGAATTAAATTTTGAAACTTTGAGGTAATGAGGTTTGAAACAACGCGAAAGAAACCTAAGACAACGAGGAGGACTATAGCATCGAAAGCAAAAGCTATGATGACCGAGTGGCAAATAGAAATTACATCTTATGTTAAAAACATTATTTTATTAAAGTAGTGGGTGGCTGGAAGTATGGCAGCTTTTTGCACAATTTGATTTCGGTCCAAAACGCATACATTTCTATATGAACCGCTTTGCCAACGGTGTTTTCTATAGACTAGCCAAAGCACATTCGTATCTAGACCGATCAGCTCGTCATATCAAGGTATTTTTTATGATTGTGAAAACTTGACCGTTTAAGGTCCTCGGCTCTATTTCCTCCGCCTGCGACCCGAACATTGCGATGTACCCACCACTTACAGCGCAAATAGCCCACCTAATATATTCAGCCAATGAAAATTTTGCTTGATCTCGATCAACGCACGCTGCACAGTCAGAAATAGCAAACAGCATTGATAGGAAATAAAGGTTTATTCACATTGTAAAATCAGTCCGTAGATGTATGAGTCTGGGCAACGATTTTTTTACGTTAATCGTGCGGCCTGCAATGGGTTTTAGGCTGTAGGTGGGAACCGAACTAGCAACTGAGTTTCGTGGCTGCTGCTGGCTGCAGTTTCGTGAAATGAGATCTTGCCAAACTAACAAATCTGCGTTTAACACCATTTGCGTTTTCACATACCATCAAGTTGGTTTGCCTCTGGACGTGACTTCTAAGGTGCAATTTGCTATAGTCTAAAATCTTAACACCGCAATGTGACCATTGGCCAAACATTTCAAAATCACTGACAGTTATAAGCACGCGCGTAGCTACTATGACCGACCTACAAAAATACTTACGCCTGGATTACTGGCTTTCAGTTCCTTTAAGCACGCTGAAAGAATTTCAAGTAATGCAGTTTGTATACTCCTCATTGATGAAGTGAGTTCGACAGAAATCTCTATGACTTCAGGCTGAAAAAACAGTCCATAAAATGACAACAATATCGAACAACGAAGAAGCATCCGTATACAAAAATACCTTGTGTTTATCTAAACACGCAATAACGTCAGTATGAAAGCGAGGCCACAAAAATATCTTTCCAACAAATAAGTTCTTCATCACTTTCTCCATCTTCGAATAGCCACCAACCAACGATACTGGGTTGTCAGTGAAAGCCTTGATAAAGCCATCCTTATTTTTTTGTCGATACAAACGCAATATAAATGGTTCCATAGTTGCTTCAGCCATTTTGTGTGCCTTGAAAATAAAAAAACATCCGAACCTGGATGGATGGCAATGTCATACAATGCAATGATTCAGTTTACTAACTGATTCTTGCTATTTTTAAAACAAAAGCTTAGCCAGCATTTGTTCAAAAATTACTGCTGCTTGCCAAGTAGAGGCTGATTTGCCATGATTGTTACTGGTGTTGAAACGTTTATGTTTGCCAGGTTGTCAGCTTACAGCAGAAATAAAATTCTCCAACAAACCAATATAAAATTCACCAGTGGCTCTTAAGGACAGTTTGCTAAAAAACACATCCTTGGCAACAGAACTAGTGAACACAGTTTGTAAGAGCAGAATCTATTTACATTTAACAAGGGCATGTATTTCAGCTTTCATAGACTGTTTCTGACCCTTTTAGGAACATTAACCTTCCTATGAATTTACTAAATCAGTCCAAGATTTCTAGGTTGTGGAATTTCATAGCAGTCAAACTAAATTAAACCAAGTGATTTTAGAAGAACTTAACAAAGCTTTAATTACCTTCATCACAATTATTCCTGATACTAAATGGACAGGAACTCTGTCAACCAAAAAGTCCATCAGAAGAATTCGAGATGATGCAAAGAAAACACCACCTTTACTATAAAGCAGCTTTCTTTCTTGTGCTCCAACATCTGATAACAAGATTCCAGGAAGTTTGGCAATTTTTCGAGACCTATATAAGAAGATAGCATTTGGAACATCAATAATGACTTGTATAACTATGCCTACTTATTTTCAGTATCTCACAAAGATACACATTTACTTTTACCAGTAAGGATTACACCAAATGTTTGAAAATGATTTGGTTAACTCTGTCACTGTGCATTGCATTAACAAATTGTTAAGCAAAGGATAAAAGCCTTACATATCACACATAACTAACTTCAACTTATCCATAAAATACAGTTGTTGCTCTTGATCAGTGTTCAAGATAAATACAAGTTCTTTGAGGTCACAGTATAGATGCAGGAAATTTAGAAGTATTCTTTCAAGACCAAGACCCTACAAACAAAATCTTTCTTTAGAACAGTGTTATCTCTTTGTATTTTCAGAAACGGATTGTTTTCTTTTCAAAATTACAATTGTGACTACATTTGTCTTGAAACATCCTCGAAAAGAAAACAAAACCCATTTGTATGTTTTAATGTAAGTATATATTTTCAGACAACATACGATATGAACAAATGCAATAAAGAAATTACGAAGGAATAAGCACCGAAAAAAAGAAAAATAACATTGTTTGCTGTATGTTTGTGCAGTCAACAGTCACTTTAAATATTGAATAAAAATATGTTTGTATGTTTGTTGTAAACATGATAAACATCAATGTTCAAAATCTTTTACCAGTCAAACAACATCTATCCAGCTTGAATACTCATCCAGCAACACTGATAATTCGTTTGTTAGTAATTTCAAAATTGCTGACTAATTCTTCAAACTCGGTTACACTTTTGTCAGCTGTGTAATGGCATTTGAATTGTGTATAAGCCAGCATAGCATTGTGTAGCTTCTGATTTGAAATGAAATGAACAGTGATGCCAAAATAGCTGCGCATCTGTCTATTAGACCAAATGCCAATGGTCAACAAAAGCTCACTGGTTACATTGAGTTTTTTTTACCAGTACCTGGTGGATCTCTGTTGACATGCTAGTTAACAGTGTTTGGAAAGGTGCTTTCAATTTGGCTTAAATCACCTTATTCTTCTGAAATTAAGTCAATTTATATAAACTACTGCATATGCATAGCCTACTGCAGCACTTTTGTCTGTAGGTCCAATCTGAAGATATATAAATAAAACCACATCTTTCCTCATAATGTAATGCTTATCTTCTGGAAAATTAAGTACGTATCAGGCTTAAATATTCATATTTTCACCAGTTGTCTAAATCATGTTGTAATTGGTGCACAATAAGTGCTTCGATTACATAGTCTGATTTCTTTTCACATTTTAAACTTCCAACGAAAAAAGATTATGACTGGTATGCAAAACAAAATTTTGACTAGAAATATATTAATATGTAGCCCCATACCTGTGTTCTGCAAAGACCCATTACATATAGGTCCATAACTCCATATCAAAATATTAAGATGCTACTGTATTTTAACTATGTTTGGCAGTTGGAGTGTCTGTTGCTAAGAGGCTTAGGCATGAAAATAATAAAGAAAAAAATTAGAATGAATGAGTTCCTAAATGCTCAACATTATCTTTTCCAAACATTATTCAAATTCTACGCTTGGTGCATACAGCAAAAAAGCTTTGGCTGGAAAAAATAAAATAATCTAATAATTGTCATTTTAAGAAAGTTCAGCTAAGTTGTAAGTTCAGTATAAGCAAAATAGTACTCACCTTGCACAAAACCAGTAAAGCATTTTCTTTGAACATTTCTAAGAAAAGTTGGTTTTCATATTCAAACATATCTGAAGACATATTGACTAATACTAAAAAAAGTTCTGAACATAAAAAACTAGAAGAACTTCATAAAATTGCAAACTTTTTCGTAAATCTGATTGAGCATCTTTTATATATATTGTAGTATAACACAATGTAGAAATAATTTTCATGCAGATGTTTACATACTGTATTTTTAGGACCACAAGGCACATTTAAAATCCTTTAATTTTCTCAAACATCAAAATTGTGTCTTATAATGTGGTGCACCTAATGTATGAATCAGATTGTGCGTTCTCACTTGGGACCAACTTTATGTGGTAAATGGTGCTATTTATTCAATTGCTAAGTACGATTTTTTGTAAACACACTATCGTGTTAAGTAATAAACCAACAACAATTGTAATGAGCAGTGCATGTAATTCCATGAGTAGCTAGCACATGAAGCACTGATCATATTACTCTGCGAAGCTACTGTGCACTAAGCTGTATGTATTACTCTGGGAGGCTCCTGACTACATTCATTGGCATACATCGAATCAAACATGTGCACAGCTTTCAGTTTATTGTATTCATGTCTAGCGGATTAGGTATGTGTGACAGATTAAACTCCCTTGTATGTAATCTGCCATTTTGCACCTTATAATTCAGTGCACCTTATGTATGAAAAAATAACAGCTAGCATTTAAAAAATCAAGTGTGTCTTATTATAATCCGGTGCACCTTATGGCCTGCAAAATACGGTACAAACAAGATTGTAAAGAGCAACCAAATTAAGTCATCAACACTGGTTAGCCAGTATTCCTGCTAGTTAGCCAGTCGTTGTATTTGAATAAATTTCAGGATATGCAGATAAGAGTAAATGTTTAGTTGTTTATGCTTCTAACTTGAAATGTTCAAAGACCACTATCATGAGTAAATATAGATGTGGAGCATGTATAAAAAAGCAATTTGTGAAACAAAATTAATGCTTTGCAATAAACTGGGTGCACAATGGTTCCACTACAATCTTTTCGCCAGATTAACAACTGGGAACGATGAGGTCTTTTGTGAAGGCAGTTCATTACAATGGTTACACCAATGCTGCCAAGGTCAGTATAAGGTTGACTCACTAATCATGACCATAAAGACACAAAGAAATACATTTGTATAGGACAAGATGAGAGACATGATATTCAGCAATCAGAACAAGTTTAAATTGTGCATATGAAAATATTGTTCAAAGAAAAAAATTATGCCAATCCAAAGAGGAAAAGCACTGATTTCTGAGGTATCTTGCCTTATAGGAGTATAGGACTAACAGTAAAAAATGAGAGCCAGTAGCAATTCATGTGCTACGCAAGTTTTTCTTTCACTGACCACTATTCCTTCAAAAGCCATCATTTGAATCAGAACCAGGGATATCTACAAACTCCTAGATCTTCTCCTAGGGCCTAGATAAAATCCCCAATCAGAACCTAGAGAGTAGAGGACATGTCAAATACTTAAAGTTAAACTAGAGACTACTGTAGTGTGGTGGAAATACAGTAGTAAAGAATAAGCTACAAGAAAGAACTAATCTCAGATTACTCAAGACTCACACATGAATCAAAAAAAAGCAGCCAGACCAATAAGCCTTCACCATACTGATGCTCAAAAAGGGCAAATAAAACAGCCTAACAGGTGCCTAATTTTGTGAATGCTGCCAACAGCATCCAGGGACAAGTGCTGGTGGAGGCCTAGTTACCGTCGCTCCTTCTCTTTGGGGTCACCTGACCTGACATACCCTATCAAAAAGTTTCTTTGCATTGCAAATTGCAAGGCAGCTCAAAAACGAGGCAGTGGACTTGCCAGTTGCCATACACACAATTGATTTCGATTGCAACTAGCTGAAAGTAATAATTGCCAAGGCGGTCATTGCATTTTCGGCATTTGTCGGTCTCAGCATCAGTTGCTGCACTGCCTGGTTTAGCAGTGCTGACTACATAATACAATAGTGGCTTGAAGCAACACTCTCCACAACTTTCGCGTCCCATACAAGGCTCCTGCCCCTGTAACCACGGGCTCAGAGTCAGACCATCAGGCTTCCTATCCCCCATCAAGCCAATGGGTTCCAAGACAGAGGGTAGACCGATGCGGATCAATGACCCTTTAAGAATGGAGTTGATGGATGAATGTCTAAAAGGGCAACAAAAACCGCCTTGAGCTTTTCAGCCGGCTGTTTGAGGAATCTCCTGCCTAGTTTTGCTCCCATCTCCTTGCAATGATTCAGCTTGTACG
>JGI24159J19872_10005372_pt1 | contig 16565 bp, 14 predicted proteins | sample Ectturendosymbi4_FD_19872 | JGI IMG/M metagenome (IMG submission 19872) | reverse complement strand
CAGTTCCCTGGTCATTATAGCGTCGTAGTCGTCGCAATTAAGGATGACAATTTTCCCGTCTTTATCCGCTCGGCAGATCACAATTTTCCTTTCTTCTGTTAGTTTAGCCAGTTTGCTAAAACTTTATATAGTTATTGTTGTCACATGGACCGTGGGTTCACAATAGAGTGAATGGAAATGTAGCAATCGATTGCAGCGGTGAACTAAACCGAAAAAGGTTAAGAAGCACTGCTGTAAGTGAAAGCACTCGTGGCTTTGGTTAAAGTAAAACCAACAGGCAAAACCAATTCAAGCTCACTTCTCGCTAATGCTTTCGCAGAGTTTTGGCCATTGCTCTCTGTCCTCCTTGCGGAGCGGATCGATCATGAGAATAATCGTTGGGTAGCGCGCTAGGATATCTTTGTACAAATCGCACATTTCGTCCGCACTCTTAAAAGCACCTGTCATAATTTCGTACTTGCCTTTGTCCTGAAATGAAGTAATAAAAACGAAAGTCACCTTTTGCCAATGTTCCGCAGTTCAAACAGCAACAACACAACACGTCACAAAAGCAAATAGGGATTTGGTGTTATTCAGGCAGCTGCCAATTTTTCAAAAGTAATTCGATTCATTACAACTGCTCATACACCGTAGAAGCAAACACTTTGCAACCGCTAACCACGGGCTGACAGAGGTGAAGCTTTCGCTCTCGGTTGTCATTACGTGATGGGGCTAAACTGGGAACAAATCATTCAAAGAATGTGAGCCTTTTGCATATCGACAATAATTTTCATACTTAGCTTAAAGAAATGCTCAAAGAACTAACGCATATTGATTTAAACGCCAGGGTACCATTCACTGATTTTACAACAGGTCGTTCCAACGATACAGATTGCGGGGCATATTTGAGAGAACATACGCTTTTAACTCCGTTTCGAAATATTTGTTTCCATTACTTCGATTAAATATAAGCGAAAGCGGCAGCCGAGATTTAAATATTTCTCGGTCGGAAAACCAATGAAAAGCTTATGCTCGGACTGCGACGCGGAAGCCACGAGATCCGTCGCATTAAAATATCCATCCGAAAATTTAAAACTACGCGACAACAAAATTGCGTCCATGGCAACGAAGCAAAACAACTCAAGTGACTCACGTAATCAAAGATTTCGTGCGCAGCCATTTCAAGGCCGACAAAAACGTCCTGGCCGGGCGTCAGGCCGCTGCTCGAAACTGCTTCCAAAACGGCGTCCAACAAGGCCTCGATTTTGTCGTACGCAGGCTGGTATCCCCCAGTCAGCGCGGTCAAACAGGCGGCGCTCTGCACGAAAGCTCAATCAACAGTTTAGACAGAAAAAGACAAACGACGGCAGACTTTGCGATCCCGGTCAAGCCTCACCGATTTCGAAGAGAGATTTTTCGTGAGTTGCTGAGAAACGCGACTGAGTTTTTGGCAGCTCTCTTTCACGCTCCAGCCCGGTTTGGCGATGATTGACAAGTTCTTCACCAATTTGAATTTGCCTGCATAAAGACAAGTCGATGTCAGCAACCGGTCAGTTGCGAGAGAAAGCATTCCTGTTTTTTTTCAATAAAAAAACACTGTTTCAAGCAGCGGAAACGAAAGTCAGAGTGGGAACCAAATTATCGGAGGAATTTCTGGTGAAAGTTGGTGTACACCAGGGGGCAGTGTTATCCCATTGTTGTTTGCAATTGCAGTGGACGTGGTTACAGAGAGCGCAAGAGAAGGCTTCATGTACGAAATTCTATATGCAGGTGACTTGGTTTTGATGGCCGGGACTATGGAGGACCTGAGTGAAAACTTTCAAAAATGGAAGGCTGCGTTTAAAAGCAAGGGGATGAAGGTTAACCTTGGGGAGACGAAGGTGATGGTGAGCGGGTTAAAAGAGCAAAACAGACCTAAACCCCTATGACACGTGTGAAAAGAGAGTTATGGCTAACTTGTTTCGAAGATGTGCAAACATGAAGAGGGTGACACCCAGCACAGCTAGACATTTCATTCGTGACAGGTGTAAGGAAGGAATGGATGAGATGGTTAAGCCAGTTGAAGAGTTATGTGATGGGGTTGAAACTGTAAAAAGGGTTCTGCCATTTGGGGATAAGGTGAATGCCGGTGGGCGATGTGAGGCAGCAGTGACAGCAAGAGCACGAGTTGGATGGATGAAATTTGGAGAATGTGGTGAGTTGCAAGAGGGAGAAGGTTCCCACTGCAGATAAAAGGAAATGTTTCTCGAAGTTGTGTGAGACCAACAATGTTGTATGGAAGCGAAACGAAAATGAAATGGCGATTTTGAGACAAACTGAGAGAAGTATGGTGAGAGCGATGTGTGGGGTTAAGTTGGTGGACAGGAAGAACACAAAGGAACTGATGGGTATGTTAGGTTTACAAGATACGGTGGATAAGTTGGCAAAGTCGAATGGGGTACGGTGGTATGGGCATGTTTTGAGAAAGGATGAGGATGATGTGCTGAGAAGGACGTTGGACTTTAAAGTAAATGGACGACGAGGAAGAGGAATACCAAGAAGAACATGAAGAAGTCAGGCGGAAGAGGAAATTAGAAAAATTGGTCTGAGTCACAAGGACGCTTTGCATCGATCAACGTGGAAAGAAGGAGTNAAAGTAATTGGAGTGTCATTAGGTTAATCCGGCCACCTCCGCATCGGTGACAATACCGGGATTTAAAACATGCACGACTTCTACTACTACCTGGGTGCAAGCGTGAACAACAGTTAGCACCTACAGCGTCCACTACAAGTTGACACGCAAACCATCCAAACCGTAACCTTACCTGCAAAAACGATAAAGTCGTAGGTGGTCAAGGTCAGAAACGCATTACCCTGATTGCTAACCACACCGGACGATGACACAAGCTATTCGTTTATTCATTTCATAAATCTTGCCGTCAGCTGCTTATCGTTGCTATGGTGATCACGGCAAAGAATGGTCGGTAGCAAAGTTCCCGTTTTTTCGCCTAAGTACCACGTAGGGGCGTAACGACGGGGGGCAACGGGGGGCGCAATTCCCCGGACGCCGAATCACTGCGGGGAGAGCCGAAAAGTCCCAACAATGTCACAAGTACTTGCTTCAATGCAGTAGGCTGCATTTGCTTCCGAAAGACCTCAGTTTCAGACATGGGGGCGCCAAAGTTGCTTCTTGCCCCGGGCGCCATCTAACCTCGTTACGCCCGTGGTACCACAACCAAGCAAACGACTTACGACGAGTGGAAAAACCTTAAGTACGCAGTCATTCGGTGTGTTTATTTTGTTCTTGTGCTTACACCAGCTTAAGTATTTTTCATACCGTCTTATGTCGCCAAGGCAACTTGTTACGCGCGGCAACACCCAGCCGTTTGTTTTTCTCAACGCATTTACTGCGAAATACTTTTCCACAGGCACGCGTTGCTTTTCTAAATAGCTTGACCCAGCACCCTGTGACTTGACCGAGCACCCTGTGGCTCGCCAAGTTATTTTTCGACTCGGCCTCGCCAGCAGGAACCGTGTCTCGAAAGCGCTCCGAGAGTGAAAGAACGTCGCCTACCTGTCGCATTCTTGCCTCCGGTGTAGATCGTCATCGCGGGACAGGGCAGCGGCACCTCGAGACGCTTCGAGCCTTCTTCGTTGTTCGTCGCTCGTTTGAGGTGAACGAAGGCGGGGATGCCGAGGAAGCGCGATCCCGCCTTCAGGATCGCGAGCGACACCGCGCTGACCGCCGTGCAGCCCTGAGCGCAAGAACGCGAGTTTCGAATTACAGTAAACCGCAATGGTTTTCAACCGGTGGACCATGGCCCAATGTGGTGGGCCATGACGCTTTTTCCAGTGGGCCACGGAGCTTGGCATAAAGCAGAATGAAAGAAATGTGAGACTTGTAATATAATTATGTCATTATGATCAAATAAGATAGAAGCTCCTGGGCCACCACCAGTATCTTTCCTAGTGGAATGAGCCATGAGCAGAATAAGGTTTAAAACCCCTGCAGCAAGCGAAACCGTCGATCCCTTACTGAAGTTTTGACGCCGCGTTGGGGTGACAAAAAAGCAGAGCGGGGACACCAAGCTGCGATAGTCGGTAGGCGGCTACATAACGGTTACATAATGTGATTGAAAAAACAAACTTTTGTGTGCTTGAGCAGCTTTGCCAACATGACAAGTTTTATTAGTGGCAAACTTTGGGCAACGTTTGAAAAAAACACGACCGTATTAACTCAAACAGGAATGCAGATATAAAACAAACCATGCAAGTTCTCATCGTCCAGACCTGACAAACGACACAAACTTACATATATGCATTTTTGCGAGCGTGCGCGCGATGGAGGTGCGAAATACAAAGCGCTAATTTTTTTAAATGTCTGCTTTGAAAGATTACAAATACAGAATAGGTTTTGAGGCTGTAGCAGCACGGTCGCGATTGAACGCGATAAAATAAAATCGAAAAATGGATGTAAAATTTCGCAATGAGTTGTGGCTTGTGCGAACAGAACGCAGCTTTTTCACATGTTCGTAAACATGCGTTTGGTATATTTAGTTTCTTGCTTTCACACAAGATATTTGAGAAGTGTTCAGCAGAAAAGCGAAAAAATTACAGGGGGGTTTCCCATCGTCATCCATGACGACGCAACTGATGACGTATAAAAACATTTTTTTGCTAAGACTAAATTTTAACAGCAGATCAAAGATAATAAACAAAAAAGAGGAAAAACTTTAATGAGTATATCAAGTTTCAATATTTACTCGACAAACTTGACTGCTTGTGTGTCCATCATTTCAACTCTCCTCTAGCTACAAAAATTTTCCAGGAATAAATGGCAAATTTTAGTAAAAGTTCTCTAAAAAACTTGTTTCGTCGACGACAGGGGTCTCCAAACTTCTTTTTTCAGAAGGCCACATAAGCTATTACACAACAGGTCGAGGGCCAGGCATCTTACGTAATGTGATTGTTTCGGGATATGTTGCATCCTATCAAATCAACAAACTTTTCGTAAAAATATTATTTTTTCATTATTTAACGGGCCGGATGAAATGACGTCGCGGGCTGCATTTGGCCCGCGAGCCGTAGTTTGGATACCCCTGGTCTACGAAACAACAAAAAAATAAAAATACATGTGTTTTAGTAAATGCAGAGCCTCGAAAACGCTTTTCTTCCAAACTACGTCTGCATAGGTAAGTTTGGTCAAAGATCCCTCGATACCACATCCTCTGAATCTTTCCGATTAATCGAGCAGCTTTTGGCATGATTTCATTCACTGATATAACAGAAATAAATGTTAGTTTACTTGATGAAGAATGCACAAGGTTTACACCGTATATCTGGCCCCATTTGCCAACAGAAACAACGCTTCGCATATTTATGACAAACAAATTTGAGAAACAACTTATCAAACCTTCATCCGAGGTTCTATCGGTTCTGCGGGCGGCACAGGCTTGTCTGACGCTTTTCCCCCTTTTCCTTTGGCTGACTTTTTCTTACGACCGCTAGACGGCGTGGGAGTTCTGACGACAGCGCTATCCTGAGCCTCAGAACTGGTGTTGGCTTCTTTGAACAGCGGTCGCTCAACCTCATCTGCCCAGTCACTGTTACAATTTCAAAATGCAGCGGGAATTACAGTAAATCCGAATCAACTTAACGCGCCGCACACGGGCTAAGACGCGCGGTATCGCCTGTGAAAAGAAGTCATTCAGCTGTAAATGATGCTGCGCCAGCGAACAGAAATGGTGACGAATAGTCTTTGGCCGCACTGCAGTCAAACTCGTGATCACTACGGGTCATTGAAAAATTTCACTGAGAGGTGAAGGGTGTTTTCAAGCAAGATGTTTTGGCAATTGCTTAACTCGCAGACAATTCCGATCAACAAAGCGCCTAATCGGCAAAACGGATTGAAAGCGAAAAGTTTTGTTTTTCTGTAACTTTTCCCTAATAATTGACACGTTGCGGTTCCAGTGCGGAGGCAGGCATGGCAAGTTTTCACAAACTGAAGTGACTTCCGTAGTCATAAATTTCCATAGAAACAAAAATAATCTGCAACCAAGTGAACAACGAACTCTTTGCACTGCATCTTATTGATATGAGCAGCTATGCCATGAAAAACGTATATCTCTACTGATAAACCAGGCGGGAAAATTTCGATCTAAAAAATAGATTTATCAACTTTGTGCACATTGCACGAACTTGCTTGGTTTTCAGTTTGGGACTCAGGGCTTTTCCTCAGGTTCGTTGAAAGTACAATGCCGTTGCAGAATCACAGCATGCGTAACGCAGTTAGCTGCAGCATTTGACGTTGCCTCACCTAAGGGTCTTGTCTGCCAAAAGTTGACTGATGACCGGGACACCGTTTAGTATCGATGAGATGTCGTCGCTAATTTTTGTGCAGCAAGCTTCTGCTATGTCGTTTGCAGATGGTCCTGTTCCTGAAAATAATCAAATAAAGAAATAATTTAAAAATTAATAAACAAAAACAAAAAAAATCCAGTTCGCAGCAAAGCAACCCCAAACGCTTTTGTTAGTCGCTAGGCATATTGGTGATCTCTGATTATTTCAGAATGAAATTAAGAGATAAAGCCACTCAGGTGTTTTACAAGGTGACTTCCTAACCAACACCGCGTTTTAAAAAATCAGCAAAGAAATAAAAAAGAGATTGGGAAAACTTCTCAAACATTTCTTGCATAAAAAGGATGCTAACACTGAAAAATATTTTCCATTTTAAAAAATATAAATCTTCCGACTAACCTTCGTCATTATTTGTCTGGGAATTATACCATATTTCTTTGCGAAGAGAATTTTGCGCCGAAGAGACGAGCTGTTAATCGAAACAAAATACAAAAACTGACATGACGAGTAACAGCGCGACAGCAATTGTTAAGTCTCAAATTCAACAATAATAAACTGAAATTACACTCTGAGGCTACGAAAACCCTAACGTTTGAGAGTTTAAAAAAATTACAGTAAACCTAATAACCAACAAAATCCTGCTGAACCGTTTTTGTTTGCTTATTTTCTTTTGAGCAAGAAACCCGAAGATCACGATGCAATATCAACTGGCAATCAGCACACAAACCATTATAGCTGAGAGGTTATTAAACATTGCCCTTTCCAATTTCTGCCTAAAACTTCAAGCATCATGGGGAACCTTTACTGAGAATAGTACGTCAGCATGCAACGCAGCAACATGGTTTTTAAGTTTACTGACAAGCTCACAAACTTGCTCATGGCCAACATCTGCACATATTAATGCAAACTAACCTTGGCATGGTTTTTGACAACCGCAAACATTTCGCACTGCACAGCAGGCAATCCACCCGAGTCAAGAACTTCGTGTGCAGTACATTTTGAAATCACAGGGGTGGTGGCAAAATTTTCGAAGTATTCCGACTGAGAAAAAGTGTCATGCGAAGTTAACAAGAGCTGTTTAATAGATGTACAAATGTACTTGGAAATTGCAAGAGAATAAAGAACTATGAACTGCAGGATGGCGCTTAAAAAACGGATTCATCAATTTCTCTGCATGTTAACGAACTTGCTTCATTTTCAGTTTGTGATGTAGTCCTACCAGGTTCCGCAAAAATACAATGCCACTGCAGAATTACAGCATGCTCAACGCAATTAACTGCAGCATTTGACGTTGCCTCACTCAAGAGTCTTGTCTGGAAAAGTTGACAAATAACCAAGTATGAATTCTTTTTACAGAGATCATACTCAGAAACTATGCTAATCCAACTGTTACTTTCATTAAACCCACGGAAAGGTTATCCATAGACAAGTTCCATACCAAACATTTGGCTTTTGGTGGTATCGAAGAGCACTGGTAGCCCATCATAGGTATATCTAGCATGGCATGTTTATTGTGAAGTTCTCGTGCACAGTATGCTTTCATTTTGGCAAAGTCCCTTGCAAAGCCTTTGCACATAGAATGTTTAAAGTTAACACAAATTTTTAAATTTAAGAAAAAACATCAAAAATTTGAAAGTAGAGATGTCAAAACGTCCAGGTTTTAATCACTATTTTCAACGTTTTGTTTTGTAGTTAGCAGTAAGAAAAAGTCAAAACCCAAGACCAATACCAGATGTAAGAACGTGTAGAAGCATTTCTTTTGGTATCGATGTGTATCTAGGGGTCATACAGTTTTACACCTTTCCTGAAACAAAAAAACTTTTGACATTTAGCAAGAAATTTGGTGCTATGGTGAAAAATTTACATTCACACAGAGAAAGTCCTCTTTGATTCAAAATTCCTAACCTTGATACACAACTTAATGCCTCCAATTTTCTAAAGATGAAAAGAAACATTTCAAATTCAGGTCTTTGAAGGCATACCTTCCAAAAACACTGAGCCTAAGACCAACACCATGCTCAGATTGCAATTTCCAAAACCAGTAGGAAAATTGTAATTGGATTTTATAACAGTCTTTAAAAAATGCAACAGATAACAAATGGTGACAAATGTTTTAAAAATTATTGCTGATTGCCCAAACTAGCAAACTGATAAGCTCTGGACAGTCTAGAAACGTGTGTGTTGAGACTAGCCTTGGTGAGTCTTCATCTTAAAGGAAGTCTTGTCTCAATATAAAAGAATGCATGTCTCAGTCTTGAACCCTCTGTCTCAGGATTTGCAAAGCTTTGTTTAAACCTGACATTCTGCACAAAATACCACATTGAAAAGTGGCATATAAGAAACAAATCATTTAAAAAACACAAGTAGCTGAACGTATTTGTTGTTTTGATGACCACATGTGCAGAAAAGCACGAAAATAATTCTACACATTAAGCCTTTTCCGCAGAAAAACACAAAAACACCTTTAGAAACTTATTTGTGATGTTGCAGAAATGGAAGCAAGTACCAATTCTTTGCACAAAATTTCCAGATCCTGAGTTTTGTATTGACTTCCTTGCCATATCTCCATCCCAAAATGTGAACCAAATCTCAGCTTTATAGGTACTGACCTTGATCAGACAGCTACTAAAAATGATGATGTCATTTGGGAATTGTAGAAGTTGTCATTTTTTGCAAGTTGTTTAGGTTTATTTAATCTCTTTGCTTTGGAATTTTGAAACAATGCTTGTTGTTATTTTCTTGGGATGAAGACCAGCACACACTTGCCACAACCACTGTTGAAGGTGACACATCAAATCAAAACTGACTTTCATTAAAGCAATTCTTTCACCAGGTGCTTCAGCTATGAAAACCATTGTGCTTGCCTACATATATTCTTAGCCTTCTATACTATAAACTTAAAATAATTTAACATCATTGACATTAAACTTTAATGCTATCCTGCACAAGTAAAGATAACCATCAACACAACTGATTTTAACATTAATCACCAACACTTAAGCACAAATATGTTAAATAATTAGTCCAATTAAATTTCAGTCAAATTTGTGGATAACATGACCTTTAATCCTTCAGCAAAATGACATGACCTTTCATCCTTGTGCGAAATATTTTTGATTTGTTTCAACTGATGCAAAAATTCTATCCAAGTCTTGGTAAGTGCCTTGCAAGAAAAAACATAAAAAGCCGCTGTAAACAAATATGCAATCTTTTACCAGTCTCCCATAAATATCCTTGGGGTTTTCAAAAAACATGGAATTGAGTATTTCTTCTAATCTTCCTGGAACTCCATTTTCATTATAATAGGCAGCAGCTTGCTTTTTAAGCTGATTGAAATCTTCATCCATGGTTTGATTGTATTGTCATAAAAACGTTACACTCAAAAAATATTTCTGAACAGAAATTACTGACTAATGAGGTTGCAATGGAAAAAATCTACAATTTATACACCATATCAGCACATCTAAAAACATTTGTAGACCCATGTAATCCTTCATTACAACATTAGTTAATTCAGCACTTTATCTAAGCCAGAGGTGATGAACATGTGGCCAGCGGGCTGCAAAAGAATTTCGTGCGGCCCGCGAAGCATTCAGGCGAGACCAGCAGTCTTGAACTTCGTTTGTTGTTTGTTTCTGCTGATGAATAATTTTTTTTCATTTTTAACAGATTTCATAGTATGACTAAAAAGTTGTGCAGCCCGCTTACTCAGCGGTAACTGACAAAGTGGCCTGCGATAGCAAATACGTTCGTCACCTCTGATCTAAGCCATTTAAAAATATCTTTATTACACTGGTGTAGCCATAGTTACAAGTATAATAATTAGATTTAGTAATTATATAATATATTTACTAATCACAGATTACCAGAATTAAACTACTAGAGACAACAAAGAAAAAATTACATCTTTATTGAAATCAGGTTGGAAATTGTGAATGCACCTGTTTTCAACATCTCCAATTTAACATCATCAGTGCACACATTTTAAAATAAGTTGCATAAGAGTTTCAAGATATATACTTACAAAACACACGATAATTCATTTACACAAATAAAGAGCAAAAGCAATACTGAAAATCTTACCTTTATTTGATAACAGTCAAAAAAAAACAAAAATGTTATGGTTTCTAAAACTGTTGTATTTAAACTGATATTTACAGTTAAATAATTCATTTTTCAATGTTTCATATTGAACACTGTTTTTGTATAACTCACACTAAACACATGTTTAAAGTAAATCAAAGTGGTCTAATGAAAAATAAATATTCACTGAAGTGTTGCTTACCAACAAGACATTGGATTTGATAAATAGAAATATTTAAAAAATAAACCAAAACAATACATTGATGCAACATTTAAACTTAATAAAACTCTAAAACAAAGCAACTGAATTTGCTGAATTTGTTGATAAGCATGCAAAAAGGCAAAATCAGCATGTCACTTCCATTAATAGCTTTATGAGTCATAATGACCCTTATGTTTTGAGCAACAAACAAAAGGTGACGATATTAAATGCTTTAAAACGGCTTTGGAAATGGCATGAAATGTTTGATGCAACTTTACCTAATTTACATGGCCACTTTTCAAACATGATTTATGGCTTTACTTTAAAGTATATCTTTCTGCTTCATGTTCACAAGCAAGAAAAGTGTTGCCCATGAATATCACAAAGAGTTGGCTTTCATGCCATAAACAATATGCAACAATAAAACACTGTTTCCAATTTTATTCTAGGTTTCAGCCTTAATGTTGCTGTCACGACAGACATTCGAAATGTTGACATAAAAACTCTTAGTGTCAATTTTAAGTTTGCAAATAAGGTTAGATTCAAGTTTGCAAAATATTTATATTCTACGAATAAGAATACCATGAGCTCAAAATAGTATTATCAGTCAGACTGTTTATTTCAGCAAACAATGCAGGTAATCAAAATGTATTAAGCTTACGTGAACAATGCTGCACTAGACAAAGCAACATATAAATTGGTCAGGAATTTCATCTTATCAAAACCACAGCCTTAGTCTAAAACACATCAGTAATAGACAAAGTATTAAAAAGGGAAGATAAAAACAAAAAAGAAATATGTTTAGCATTGATAAATCTCCATATTCTACCAAAGTTACATTTTTACATGACGACACTGGTTCAGTGTGCATTCTTCCTCATAATTGCTTGTGTGCACAGTACAGCCACACAGTTTTGACATCCTAATATATAATAAATTAATTCTTTAAAAAATTAAAGTTTGTTTATAAAACATGAATCTCAGTTATACACTGCTGTTAAGTCATAATACTGAATATCTAGGCATCTATTTATCCATGATTCATACTTTAAAAAGAGGAAAAATATTATAGGCCAACATCACAGATCTAACAAGCTTAATATGGAGGTAGAAATACATAAGAAAGAACCACTTTTAGGTTGAGTGTTGATGTACCAATTTTGTGCAAAAAAACAAATCCAACACATGCTTCCAGATAGTGAATCCACATAAATAAGTTGGAAATATACATTATCATCAAGGTTTTTTAAGGCGTTTTAGGGACCGGTTCGGGTCCCTAGGATTTCAAATCGGGTCTCTAGAATCAGAGAAAATTATCATCGGGTCTCTAAAATCAGAAGAAATCGGGTCCCTACAGATCCACACCAGGTAGTACCTGGTAGGTACCTAACATTTTCCTTAAAAACAAACCTGTAATTATCAACATAATTGTTGAATCAAAATATTAGTCATGCAAATCTTTGAATAAAGGTAAAATCAACGATATTTTAAACTCAAACTGGCAAAATCAGGCTTGAGTATTCAAGCCATTTGCAATTCTGTAACCAGTGGCCTGGCCAGATAAAAAGCAATAAATCCAACACCTATCCAATGCATTATCATATACGTTAGCGCACACTTTGATGCATAAAAAAGTGATATTCGGTCCAAAACTAACCTGAAGTGATGCACTCTAAACCTAAAATTTTTTGACTTTTCTGAAAAATTTCTTCTATTTCTAAATAAAAAGTAATCAAAATTTCCAAGGTTTGATTTTGCCTACAGTACTTTAAAAGAAGTGGCTACAACCTTGCATGATGCGGTTGAATAAAACACTGAGTTTGTCACTCAAGTGGTACCATCGTGGTAGTGTTGTGGATGCGTTTTTGTCCACTGTGACAATGGTTTTTGGTTCAGCTCTCACCTTGGTGACTTTGGTCTTGGTAGTGAAGGTTGCATATTTCAATTCATGGGACCAGTTTTTCTTTACTTTTTCAAAAGTTTCCGAAGTTTAGGTTTAGGGTTAGCATCAGGGATAGTGTTAGGTTAAAGTTAGCATTAGGTTAGCGTTTGGGTTAAGGCTACAGTTAGGGTTAGGCTTTAGGTATACCTTTTTGCGTTTACTACGTTTCTACTCTACCAAGCATAACTGCACTCTCCTCATGCATTACTGTCATGTTACAGGTGGCATATTAACAAGGTTTCAAATATCAAGATCCACGGGCATACCTGTAGCCATTACCTAATTTAAATTGCCCCACTTTCTCTTTTTGCTTTTGTGAAGACACAACAAACAGACAACAGCACTAGAGAAACTTTACCAGGTCATGATGATGTGATGAAGGATTCAAAGTAGGGATGGGCATTTAGGAATACCGAATCCAGAAAGATTCAGATCCGGATCCTAAACTATCAGAATCCAAAATGCTAATTTAAACCAGGTGATTGGATTCGGTTTAGATCTTCCACAACATCAGTGGTGCACTTGGTTCTACCACTTNGAAAGTTAATGCACGCAAACATACATTTTCTCAGTCCATTCCCATGCGTTTTTCTCTTGCACAGCATGAAGATGAAAACAAGGGCACTACTGTGCATGCACCGACATTTTTTCAGTCCATTTACATGCGTTTTTCTCTTGCACCGTGTGGAAATAGTACTAAGTACGCACACACAGACATTTTTTCAGTCCACTCCCTGCATTTTTCTCTTAAACCACGTGGGCAAGCAAGAACTTAGCATTAGCACTATTGTGCAACCTTACTGTATTGCACTATAGCAGCGGCACATCGCTTCACTGTCATCACAGGCCCCCTTATACTATAGGTACTCAGCAGTAACGTTGATCAAGTATTCGACACTGCCATTGCAGGTTTCTAATGCAAGTGTTTTGGAAGATGCAACAGCATTTCCATTCTAACATTGTATATGATGATTACGAAACAATCACATCACTCCACATGCATGCTACCTGACACCGTTGGTATCTGTAGCTTGACAACAAACCGAACACGGAGATTTCATGAACTGTGGGATATAAAAATGCTACCAGATGTTCTAGAAGTCCCTTGCTCCTGATACAATATTTCAAATTCTGAAATCCGTAGGTGTTTAGCAAACCAGTGGTCATTAGCTGAAACGTAAATTTGATGTTGTTGCGGGCCCGTGCATTGCATTATCTCATACGTGCGCACTGCATGTGATGTAATAATTGCCTGTATTAGTTGTGGAACGTTTCCCACACTTGCGGCCATTTTTCTGCTTGCTTTGGACTATACACTGCAGTTGGGAACACATTTATAGCTCACAGCTGCCATGTACGAAGATTTGTAGAATTGCAGAATATTCAAATGCCTTAAGAAGTTTCAAAAATCTCTTTATTCTGATACAGCTGAGCACTGTACATAAAGAATTAACTGATTTGTTAGCCTGCGGCATCATGAAGCGTTTATAATCCCAATGGCGTTTGTTATGCATCATTCGGTTAAGGCATTCACCAAATGAATCTTATTGATGTGAAGAAACAAACAGTGAAGTCAAACCATCAGCGAAGTTGAAACAGTACATTGTCCACAGCAGAATGTACGACATATATCTGTATTTTAAACTGTGAAGTATACTGTGCTCAGTGCTTCAGAAGATAAACTAAAATTCAAATTTGGTGTAAAATACAAGTGCACATTTTTTGTTCTGTAGAGAATTTAACACATCTGGTGCAAAGGTGTTAAACATAGTTACATGCATCTGGTGGTTACATAATGCCATAAAATTAACTTTAAAAACACTACTTTCATGACAAAGCTTCACACCCGTATGGACGAGGCACGATTAGCTAGACACAGTGCCGAACAAGCTGTGCGGAAGCCTCGAAGTTCAACGCGCGGTGCTGATTTTGGCACATCGGTGAAAGGAGTCACTTTGGCTGCAGTTGCTACGGATAAATGGCACTCAGGTTTTACACCATCTGAATAGTACACTTTACACTCCTTCAAAGTTAGCTATGCTATCTAAGTTTACATATGAAAAGATTATTTCAATTCTAATATCCAGTTTATGCGAATTACCGTTATGCAATTAACTGTTATGTGATTACTGGAATTTTTTCTTATGTGGGTAGTTTCGGTTTGGGATTCTGCAATCCTATAGTATGTGACAAAGCAGTTTATGTGATTAACTGGTATGAAATTAGCCAAAGTCGTAAGTTTGTAGTTGCGCTAGGCCACTAGCCAAGTTTGATTGGGTCTGAGGACACCATTCCATAGCCTAGTTAAATGAGTTTTATTCTGAAGAGTATTATTAAAATCTGGTCTTTCTTGGAATAACCACTTTCATCTGGCAAAAATACACCACTGCATGCAAATTAAAAAATTGTTGGTCAATGGAGTGTTGCAGAAATGTATTGTTCGTGTAATAAAATGATAAATTCTGATTTCTAGTGCCGGATCAAGGGAAGTGCCCTGTGTGAGCCTCCTTGGTTTGTGAGTGAACGACGTTTTTTTGTAGTAATTATCAGGTGCAATGCATTGTAGGAAAAAAACAGAATAGGATTCAGCATTCTGGATTCGGTTCTGGAAGGGTCTAGAGATACGTTTCAAGACCCACGACAAAGACCATGTTTCCTAGTTTCATCAATAAAAACACTAACGCTTATGTATTTTCATCACCATCATGACTCAAACACAAAAACAGCGAATTTCTTGGACCGCTACGCCAACCAACAGTGTAACACTAAAAAACTCATCTCATATTCCCTAGAATACCCTCCAAGAACAGCTTCAACAGCTGCATAGTGCATAGCAACTGCCAATAGTTGAAATCCGCAAATATCATATGACATAGATATCACTAAAGTTATCAAATAACGGTTATCTGTCTCATCACCGGCAGAGGTGTTACGACTCTGATAACTCGAGTCTGCATCAAATCCTCTTTTGCAAATTTTCAATTTCTTGTTACTAAAGTCGACATGAGTCACCTTATTTTGATGACTCCATCGGAGTCAGTTTGTTTGACCAAAAAACTCGATACTCGAGTCAGAGTCACTTTCACAACATTTCGAAAAGTCTTGTTGATAACACACCAAGTTTTCACAAAAAAAAAAGATTTTGTTGTTTCAGTGACACATGATTAAAATTAGCTCAAGTTTTCTGTTGCGATCGGGTCTCAATTTTTCAACTGTTTTTTTTTTCGACTAATGTTGCTGGCAATATGCACCAATTAGAGTTTTTGCAGAATAATTGTGTTTGCAGAATCTCCACGAAAAGTGTGCTTCATTCTTATGAATATAGAAGAAAGTGTTTGTACGACAATTAGTAAATGAAATAATTTGCAGGTTTGATCCTTTTCTGTTTGCATCGTTTCAATGTTGCCTGTTCCTACCAACTATCAAGTACTCTGCAATGTGTTCTAATTAACCAGTTTAGCGATCTTATGATATTTGCAGCAATGGTGTGACTCGAGGACTCGAGTCAGTGACTGGACTTGAAGAACAAATTTTGGTGACTCGACTCGAGTCCCGTTGAAAAACGATAGTGACTCGACTCCAGTCACCTTTATTGCCTAATGACTCGACTCCAGTCACAATCAATGACTCTAGATTCGAGTCACGGTACTTTTCACAAAATCTCTCAAGCATCAGATTGACAAACCCAGTTCGTTTGCACATAAAAAAAGTAGCTTTTTGTGCTTAGTGATGATCATCACTTTCGCAAATTTTCTGTTTTGGCACTGTCTCCTAGGGGCTTCATGATAGGCTGCGTTCCGCCTAAAACAGATGAGGAGCTGGGCATTGCTTTTCACCGAGGGGCCAGCAGGGCACAATACATCGAACATGTTATCACGGTTTAATGTAGAATTTGTATATTGTGATCATGGTAGTGTCGTGCACTTGCCTGCGAATTCTACTAAACACTATCTGCAGAAAGCCAGGCTTTAGTTCACTAAGGACACCGCTCAATCATGGAGCTGAACAAGCGAGCAATGAAAC
>JGI24159J19872_10005371_pt1 | contig 16565 bp, 13 predicted proteins | sample Ectturendosymbi4_FD_19872 | JGI IMG/M metagenome (IMG submission 19872) | reverse complement strand
GAGGAATTTGCGATGGTCTTGAAATGAAGCTTACATAACCATTAGGTGGGATACAGCAAGCTGGTGCGCCAAAAACAGCTGCGAAAAGCGTTACTCCAATTATTTTTAGCTGCGGTCATTGATGATTACAAAAGGTCAGATACAAGTTTCTATTCGACTGAAAGCTGAAGTAGGATGGGTTCCTTCAGGCAGTTCCATTGGTTTGCACTGAAGTGTTTCTTTGGCTTATTCTTCAAATATTTTATTAACCTGCAAACTTTAGAATTGGGGGCGGCATTGCCCCGTTGCCCTCCCTGGCTACGCGCCTAGTGGCAACCGTATTCTGATTGCGGGCTTCAGACCAACGCAGGAATTCGTGATTGAACGAAGTTCATGTGCACATCGATTCGGTAATTCAAAGTAACCAACACAATTTTCAACAATCATGACAATTCAGTTTACCAAGGAAATCTGTATACTGTGTCTACATATAATCCAGTGATAATGTTCATTTTTCTCGTTTATTCCCTGGTTTTATACTGGGGAAACGTTTCCAACAGTAAAGTAACATAAAATATGCACAACTACATTACTTTTTATCACAAAATGTTGGGGGGACAAAAGATAATATGTCCCCCCCTGTCCAAAAATTGGTGGGGACATGTCCCGCCCGTCCCCCCATAAACTCGGTCCCTGCTACTTTGTATGACGAACTGGAACTAAAGGAGATAAAACTTGTTGAAGCTAGCCAAACCTTTGTACGTTTGCATGATTATCTTCGACAATACAAATGCTTCAGAATTTCGAGTGCTTGTTGTAATCACATCTGAAGAAGAAAAGTACCGTTCCATAAAGAAGTACTTGACGATCAAAAATAGCCAGAGCAATTAGGGGAAGCGATTACAAAGAAGTACAAGGAAAAGAAAATAACATGACCGTGGTAAAAATAAGTGACAAAAAGTAATGAAATATTGTTTTGTTGAACGTAAAATCATGCTAAACTCAGAAAAAAATCAGACCTTTTTATTCATGACACCAACGATTGTTACTGTATATATAAAACGTTTCTATAAAGTGACGGGTATGAAGTTGATTTCAAAGTCTGGCCCACTGGAGCTTTTGCAGTCTATTACATGATCGTCTTCAAAAACATGCTGGGTTAAAACAATTTTGTTAATTTGTTTTTTATGTCAACTTGTGTGCACTCCTGGGCGTTCCAAAGTTCCTGTCTTCACCAACCTCATGTTTGTTACATTTCTCACCAGGGATACCATTTTTTTCTTTTGCAGCTCCAGGTTTTCCAGCAGGTTTATGTAAGTAATTGGATCGCAGTACAAACTAACAAGCATTAGCTAACAGATATGCAGACCTACCCAGCTATGGTACACTGATTTATCACTTGAATGCTCCCCTTCACTTTCAAATTTGTGCACAGGAATGATAACACACATAAAATGTAGGCGCGAGTCGATGTATGCGTGTATGTTGAGCACTCAGTACAAAAGAACGCAAGTATTGTCTCGTACAGCAGAAGGTCGAGAAAGCATTCGCAAAGGTTTATCCTTTTCGATCTAAGCAACATTGTGAGACACTTTAACAAAGCTGTTTTGCACAAACCAATTGCTTATCGGAGAAAATTCTTCACTTCCCAAGTGGAGGTTGCGGTAGTTCTCACTCTATGCAGCGCCGGATTAGGGGGGCCCAAGGGGCCCGGGGCCACAACCATGTTTGTGTGTTTAGCCATATGTACATCATGTGCATGCCACTTAGTCATTTTTATTAGCGAAGAAAGTTTGTTTGTAGACGCTATTAAATTATCGGTGGTCCAGACAGCAGTATTTCACTTGAATATTATTTGATATTGTGACGAAACAACTATTACACTTGCTGAAAGTCAGTCAGGTACCTGAATCTAGTGAATGCAAGGTCAAGCCACGTACAATCAAGCCATGTACACAAGCCACGTACAACGCATTAGCTTACGTCTCTACTCGTTTCTGTTAGATTTTGCGTCAGCCTTACTTAGATTTGCACAGGTCGCATATGAGTAGCATTGTTAAATAGGGCTACCATATGTCCCTCTTTTTCGAGTACATGTCCACCATTTTCATGAGAAATAAAATAATCTCCGAGGACATTCAAAATTGTGAAAATATCCTCCTTTTTACATTTCTTATTTTAAATACCTATAATCAGTGGCGTAACTTAAAATTTTGAGCCACGGTGGTAAACTTAGATAAAAGGAGCCCACTGGTCATTGTACGGGATCCACTAGCCAACACTCGGAAAAAAACTCAGAAACGATGGTAAATCCTGATGTGGATGGCTAAACTGAAAACCTAAATCACCGCAAAATAATCCGAAAAACACATGAAAGCAACAACATACTGACAACCAAAAGAATGCTGCAAGTTCAGTGGGAGACCGGTTTTTGCATTTAGCTTGCCAAGGAGGCAATTCGCCCCTCTGCCGCCAGTCAGTTACGCCACTGCTACGATATATTGTATTTACATGCAGTAAGCTGTCCCACAGGTGTAGGAGCAGGCAAACTTTTGGGGATGCGAAAGATTTTTGCCTGAGTTTCCCCAAACTTATCCGAAAAGTTTTTGTGTGACTTACTTTGCCTAAAATTTTTCTTTCACAAAGATCAAGGAGACCTTGTTTCGGCGTGACCTCCATAATAAGGTCTTCATGTGTTTTTGTGCAAATGTTGGGCACCATTTTTGGAAGTCAAACAACGTTGGGCGCCATTTGTGCCTGGGTTGTCAAGGATTTTGCCCAACTTTTCAGTGTTTTTCTCGAATGTTCGGGGATTTTGCCCAGATTTTCAAGGACTTTGCCCAGATTTTCAGGGATTTTGCCCGGATTTTCAACAAATCAAAACTTTTGTAGGTGGGCTTGAACCCCCTGCACCCCACCTCCTACACCACTGAGCTGTCCCTACTCAACTGCAACAAGATACGAGCTGGTGGCGTAGCTTAGTTTATGGGAGGGCCTGCAAGTTGTCTGATTAATATATGTTTTGGTTGAGCTAATTGTCGGCTGGGAAAGCGGGAATGCATAACATTAATCGTTACATAACAGTGGTAATTTTTTTTTAATATCTCAATGACTTTGGCATNAGNGCGCGGACTTCTGACTCCATCATAGGTTCTGTACTAGCTTTTCTAATGAACCGTGATACGATGGTCAGTGTATTGTACATAGCTTAGATTAGTACTTTGTAGTAATTATAACTAATTAGTAATGCTAAAAAATGAAGAAATTCGTCAGAAGTATCCATTTCTCAGAAAAGGATTAAATGATTTTGAAGCTGAATGAATCAGGTGTGGTTGCATTTGCAAAGTTCGCAAAAGAGAGTGAAAAGACGTGCGACTTTGTGGATCATGAGTACCAAAAACTTATTACTCACGGCCTAACCAGGTGGCTATCACTTTATCCTACTTGGCAAGGATGCTTCAAACGTACCCAGATTCACATTCATACTTCATTTCCATTCACAAATCAACTGTTATTCTGAATCGCTTTTGTTGGAAGTTCTCTGAGCGAACTCTGTTTAAGACATTAAGACATTTGCAATCATTTCTGGTTGCTTTTAATAAGCAAGTTCAAAATATTGAGAACACAAAAGCATCATTTGGTGAGGACAGAATATCGAAGAACCTATTGTGACAGACTTAGATCTACGTAACGATGAAAATAGACCTAGTTTAACCAGCAGTACAGTAGCAGAAAAACGTCAAGATGTATAATCGAAAAACACGATAGATGAGATGACTGACGCTATCACTGGGGGCAACGATATCGGTCTCTGGGCCCTCTGGCCAGCCAGTATACCGGAGGAAATGCGGGAATATTAGTTGAAATATGAAACAAGTTCTTTTTGACATTGCGATGAAAAATAATTTTTAAAACATGATGTTCCACAACCCAGAAAAGACAGAAACTTGTCACGGAAATGTACCACAAGTCTTATTAGTGGCCAGAACCACAATGGCGAAGTAGTTGACAGAAGCTGGCTTTGTTTTTCTCCTTCACAAACTTGTGTTAAATGTTTCATTTGTAGACTGATGTGCGCGGGTACCACTAAATGTGCGCATTTCTTTTTTAGAAAAGGAATCTTCGACTGGAAGCACGCTCTTGAGCGCCTGAGGAGCCACGAGCATTCAGTGGAACATATAGATGCCACGATTGCATTCAGTCGCAGATATCATTAATCACTATGAAGAATTGATACAGAACTAGCCAGTCAAGTCAATCAATGCGAACAATATCGGAAATCGCTTCCGCAACGTTTGCTTTCTGTCGTAAAATTTAGTGCTGAGCAAGGACTGGCGTTTAGAGGTGATGAAAACGTTGAATCGCCAGAAAGTTTTTCCAATAAATTTTCAAAACTTTTTAGAAGATGCGATGCTTCCTGCGACTGGTTTTGCAAGAGTTCCACAAATCGCTAATCAATGTCAAATACCATGCTGCATCATAAAGTTTTGTTACAGTTGAGTTAACAAATGTGACGTCACAAGATTACGTCATAAATATCAATGACACGCGGAAGTACTAGTGACTTCATCGATCACCCCCTACCTAAACATATTGTATCCGTACAGGTACACGGGGCCTCCCACCACGCCTGGGCCCCAAACCCCCCACCATCTAAATCCGGCGCTGTGAAGGCCTCGTGGGACACTTAACCCGGTAGAGAAACTGCATTACAGGTCTACTTCTTACACGCCTGGTTCTGGCCACCACAGGCCCGTAGCCACGGGGGGCAGTCCCCCAACTTTTTGTGCCCAGAAAAAGTTTTTTTTAGAGATATGATAAAAACAAAAATCTTGTGCCCTTAAAATGTGTTTTGCCCCCAAACCTTAAAACCATCAACGGCCTGACAAGTGACGAATGCATGTTTTAAATTATGAGCTATGTTGGAAGTCGGGGAGTATTGCTTGACGACAAAAGCAGATTTTATCCGAATGTATTTCGCACATTTTGATGATAAAAAAAACGTTAAACTTTTCACAACGGAAAAGAAATCGTCATTCGCAGATAAACAAAACAGTACTTGAGTAATAACGACAATGACTTAGATTGAAAACGAAGAGTGACGTGGTTAGAAATTGAGCCCGACTGAGAAACAAATGAACAGCAAATAAAGAACAAGGAGTTATTTCATCTGCACTTCAATTTCTGACTAAATTAAAACACACACCGACCCGAAATTATGCATTTGTTAATATTATTACAATCAGTGTTGTTATTGCGTTATGTCCCTTGCCTTTTTTCGATATCGTTATTATCTCTTCGTCATAGTAATGTTGCGTGTTTGGTGAGTTTTGCTGCTTGGCTGTTTCATTCCGTTTGCCCTGATGAAAACCTGCGCTGGCTGAAACGGTGTCGTTTTCGAAATTTACTACCGTTGAGTTCAAGATTTGTTGTTGTTGACCTGTCGGTTGGCTCTGCAACATGCAAACTCACTCATCAAGCCATGTCTGTACAACATTTATGGAAGTAGTGGGTGAAAGAGCAAAAATACCCATACTTCGACGGCAAGAGTCAACGAAGAAAACCTCTTATCGTGACAGATGTGTAAGCAGCAGTTACCGTATTTACTCGATTGTAAGCCGCGGCTTATGATGTTTTCTTTGTTCATCATTTCGTGCCGTTTGCAATCAAGGGGACTTACATTTTTTCTTTGCATTATCGAAAGGTCAAGATGACGCCCATTCTTTCCTTGGTTACATTTTTGGACCAATCTCTCTTTTCGCATTCTATTCTCTTCAGCATCACGTGCACATCCATCACAGGAGGGATTGCGATGAACAGAAGGCAGTTGTTGTGTAAACATAACTTACAGGGTTGCCGCAAACACGAAACGTGCTGGCACGCGAAAGTGACTCAGAGGTTGTAACCTACGCTCGAGTGCGGCTTACAATCAAGGGCGGCTAACAATCGAATAAATACGGTAACTTCAATCCCCAATCCTAATGAACGCATGATCTCTGCTGACTAGGAAACCACAATGTAGCTATGCACGGACAGCTGGGAACTTGGAAGCCATTAGCTTCAACATGATTGGTCATCAACCGACTGGAAGGCATTGCACTGTGGTGTGATGGAGAAATAGCAACTGACCAGGCACTGAAGATCCTGCAGGTCTTGTAGTGAGAGCAGACGAAACTCTTGACAACATAGGGCAACACACAAAATATGACTTCGCGCGTAGTTACCAGGCAAAGTACAAACGAAACGAAAGTTTCCGAAGGATCACGACGCAGGTTTTTTTACAATTCCATGAGAATTGACACTGGTTGAGGTGCGTCCTCCGCGACCTTCTCTCCTACCTCCGCACAATAGACGCGCGACTGCTCTGTAAATAAACATCAAAAGCGCTGGTTTACTTTCGAGCAGGGGGGGCTGATCGTGGAGGGGCCGCATGAGCCTAGGCCCTCCCACATTTTTCTGAAGGGGGGACTGATCGTCAACTTCTAATTTTCGTATTTTGTTTAAATAGGTTTAAAGTGAGTTCACGCAAACTTGACGATCTCTGAAAGCGAACAAGAGCATGTTCAGGTCGATCAACCGACAATTACGCACAACGTTGCGCAAACTGCAGAACCTCACCAGGCACTTCAGTCGACTGATTAACAAAAAGAACTGCTTGAACAGGCACGTGCATAAATCCAGGGAAGAAGGGCAAAAGTCGCGAACTTTCCGTCCAGAACGTTTCGCCATAATCGACCAAAAACACCTTCGCAGAAAATGCACACGTGCAAGGCGGAGTTTGATAAATTGATCAGTTTCAGAATATATGGATCTGGAAATGTTCAGAAAGGTAGAGAAAAAATAAGGGTGCGCACTGGGAGAAGGAATTAATGCACGATTGTTCACCCGAATATTTGAATTAACGCCGAAAAAACTAATATTTGTCCAAATAAAGAAGGGTCGAAGTATGAGCACAAATTAATGATTTCGCTGTAAGGAAATAAACTTGTTTTGTCATAGACTTGCAGTGTTGACCTGTCCAGAGAGCAGCCGCCGCAACACATTTACGCAACGTTTCTGTGCCGAGAGAGAAGGGTTTGCAACATTGGTTCCCAACCTTTTTAGTGTCATGGACCCTTATGACGATTTGGCCGAAAGCTGCGGACCTCTGAAACCAGTCAATACTGTTACGCACAAGTGGTCTCTACTAGAAAAGGTTATCATCCGCTTTGCGCGCCAACAATCATGAATGGTTCACGGAAATTATCACGTGACAAATTGACATTAACGAATGGAATTTGCGAAAACAGCCTCATATTTGATGTTTGTTTCACGAGTTCGTAAGGGTAGTTGCCACGGAGTCTAAGCGATTGGATGACAAAGACTGAAGCTAAACTTAAGTCAGTTCGTAAAATCAAAACGCCTGCAGCTGCAATCCTAACAAACGAAAACTTGGAAGAATTTATTCACACAGCTTTAACAATACATTGTCCAGGTTTTCGAAGACTGGCAAATCAAACAAAAACCTGATATTGGTAAANAAATGTCCTTTTCTGTAAAGTTTGCATTCTTTACCGTATTTGTATTGACACTACAAACTGATTTTGTGGCTCGCTGGTGTTTTTTATTTTCTGCAAATGGCTTCTTCGTTGGACAAGTTTGCCCATCCCTGTTATATGCACGAAGATCATCGACCCCAAAAAAACTGTCTGTGGACCCCTGGGGCTTCATAGACTCCCCGGTTGGGAACCAGTGGTTTGCAATAATAATAAGAATACATAAGAAAGCAGAAAGCCGTTATCATGATGATAAACAAAATAAGATGAGCAATGGAAGCACTGGCCGACCTTCACAGCCACAAAACTACAACGCCAACGTACTTTCACTCTTTCGTCGCGCCCGCCCAGAATGTGAATGGTCGTAGCCCGACAGAATGTTGCTTCGTGAACAACGACGTACATTTCTCCGATGCAAATGTTCGTAATGGTGGTTAATCTTAGCAAATGTAAAGAGACTTGTGGCTTGAACTCCATAAAGTCATCTGACGATAAACTTTGCATATGACCCAAAAGCTGCTCGCGTACCACTGGTTTAGGTTATTTCTATTTGCTTGTGTCTTCAGAACGCGAAACCAGCAATCTGATAGTCAGTTCATCTAACCTAAGTCTTTTTTCGGTCATAAGCCATATTTTTTCAAATGACCGAAAAAAATTAAATCAATTCGATCATAATGTCCGAAAATATGAGCCAGTGAGTACTGTTTCGGTGAGTTTTAATACTATTATGGGACAAATGGCCGAAATGTCTCAGTGAAAAAAAAACGGCATCCAAGCAAAAGAAACGCAATTCGATTATAAAATAAAACGCGGGAAAGATGCGTTTCAACTATTGACCTTGTTCTTCGAGAGATGCGGTTTGATGAGGGTCACCTCGAGTTGTGCTACGTCCGAAAAACGAGCATAACCATAACACCGCAATCTCCCGGACAATTATCAAACCCACAGTTACCAACGCAACTATCAAAATCCCGACACAAAATTTGAAAAAGAGTGGTACCATGTTTCGGAAAGCGGTTCAAGTTTTATGTGTGGAAGGAACCAGGAGCAAAACAAGGTTCTGCGCTGAACTTGTCAGAGCAGTCGTGTCACAAATTTATTTGTGAGAGTTCGCTCTTCACGTTTTGCATTGTTGAATACGAACTAAACACCCTAATGGCGGGCTAAATATTTACAAGTAAAATGCGCATGCATCAATCAGACTTATTCTGGACATGAACAGATTTTTAGTTTTCATTATTTAAGTTGCCAGTTTAGCTTTCATTTAATTTTTTAAGTTGGCAGTTTAGCTTTCATTTAATTTTTTAAGTTGGCAGTTTAGCTTTCAAATGTGTGTCCAAGTGGGAAATCCTCGTATTCGCTTATTCTCGCCATCCGTTGTCAAACAATGTTTGGTCAAAACCACGGCTTGTAGCGCCATGACTGCGAGTCACCCGTGCAGGCAGAGAATCGTTTCTTACGTAAATCACGATAGAAAAGCTCACTGGTGTAGGAGGCATGGGGTGCAAGCACACCCCCAAAACTTTTAATTTGCCGCAAATCCGGGCGAAAATGGCGCCCAACGTTGTTTGACTTAAAAAATGACGGCCAACGTTTCCAGAAAATCAAGTGAAAACCTTTTTTTGGAGGCCACTCCAAAAACATGGAGAAAATTTGTAGGCAAAAGTCGCAAAACAACTTTTCGGGCAAGTTTGCGAAAATTCCGGCAAGAATTCTTCGCACCCCTAAAAATCTGCTTACCCCTGCACCTATGGAAAAGCTTTTCAATTTCTTTGCAGGAATGTCGACTGAGTAAGCGGCCAATACTCAAACGCATGCACTCTCAAGGAGTGGAAGTATCTCAGGTACCTTCTCCGATGAGCGGTGTAGAAGCTCTTCATGTCATCAGTGAGGCGTGCAAGCTCTGCAAGACACAAAAAAACGGCGTCTTTTTTCTTGAACACCAACAGGCAGAAAAGCAGGTGAAGCAGAAATAGAAAAACCGCGGACTCGCTGCATCACGAACGCAACGGCAGCGACAATGTGCCAGCACGCGCGAGAATGCCGAAAAAACGTTCTGTTCCCACGCCTGCAGGATATTGTCGGTCTCGCTGATTGCGCACCGAAGTAATTTCAAATATTTCGTGCGTAAGTTGACAGGTCGTCAGAGAAAGGACACCGCGGTGTTTGATTTGGTCAAGTGGGGCCTTAACGAGTCGACCCTGGTAAACTAAAGCTTCCGCACAAGGCTGTCAGTAAAGCAGGGATGGAGTCTTCACGCTTAGCGACGAGGCTCATTTGGTGCCTTGAGCGAAACTGAGCAGTGGAAACTGATTGAAGTGATTTGAAAAAAATGTGTGACTTTGTTTCTGATTGCGAAAACTTGTCTTCCGAAGTCCCAAGTCAAACGCCAGCGAGATGTTTGATGCAACATCACGTCAAACACACGTTAATTACGTGGCGAGCAAGGAGCACTCGTGCAGCAATGATGTCATCATTGAACATTTTATCCACAGACGAATATGTAGAGAGCGATGGGCATTTCCACTCAACCTGGAGCGTTGGCAACGAACGGCATTTTGCCACGTCACAATCGCAAGAATGGCATTTTACGTCTCAGTCAACAACCTTTACCGGGTGGAACCGATTGCGCCACGTCGATGCTTCCGCAGTTCGGGCCTGTGGCCAGAACTTGGCCGTAGAACTGCCCCGGTACGAGGCTAGGCGTGTTGCACGTGCACTTGATGACGGCGCGATGACCAGGTTTCACGTCGATGCTAGAAAGGGCTTGGTATGGTATCACCTGTGCGAGAAGAATGAAGAGTTCGCTTTCAAGTCTATCGACTTCGCAAAAAGACAGGCAGCAAAAGATTCCAAACTTCGGTGTCACAACAACACGGGTGAGGTTCGCTATCACTACCTGCATTGCATCGACGAAAGGCCATACCACAATGGTGGGTAAAAAATCTCAGGCAATAGAACTGGCAATGTGAAGATATCACGCAACATGTTACCCCATTTTCCTTCTTACTATGTTTCACGATGCAATGCTAATATGTTGGTGAAAAAACCGGTTGTGGCCAACGTTTTTTGTAAGTCCGCTCTTTCGGTGAGCGAGTTTCGTTGGAGTGGTTTCAGGCGTATTTGGCGAAGGGAATCATTTACAACGGACCGGGACCTGCCCGGCTTGAACTGTGGATCAGAAGAGCGTTTGAAAAATTCTCCCCTGTTTCGGGTCCGATTCAAACGAGAACGGAGCAAATACCTTCTTTCGTTTTGCGAATAAATGCAACAAGCACCTGGCAGCATTTCCTTACCTAATTGCTACTTCAAATGCAAACTATCGTTTACTTTTTCAATGAAAAAAAAACATCGCATCATACAAAAAGTCGTTAGCTCCATTTTCGCACGCCATAAACTTTGTCCTGAGGTGGATGCGCCATTCGTGTGTTGGCCAAAAACGGTAAGCCAAGTTGGCGTGATATACTTATCGTTACAATATTCAAAAATCAAACACTTAGCTACAGATTCTAAATCCCAACGTCAGGATAAAGAAAAAAATGATATTAAAACGGACAGACCTGAAGCAATCTGACGACCTGCTTCGCTGCAGGAAGCGCTGTAGGGGAGAGTGGGTACAGTGACGTAAGTAGGGGGTCAAGGGGGAATATTTTTCCCCGGGCGCAGCATTTTGGGGGCTCCATATTGAGGTCAGAATGTTACATAACCGCTACGAAATACCAAATGTCAGCGGATGCTAATAATTGCGATTTACAAAATGTCGAATACCAGCGGCGTGAAATCTCATCAAGAGCACCAAGGTTCGCAAAACGAGTAGTTACGAAGCGTGGTGACGTTTCAAGGCGGCGCTTCTATCACCAGCAATCAGCGCCCGCATGTGTTTGACTGACGCTGGCGAAACAATGGTAACCAGGGCTGCGAACTTTCCGACTTCGCTCTCATTCTATGGTTGCGTCATAGTGGGGCGGGAATCCAAGTGAACTTTCCAGTTACGACTTATTTTTTTTTATCAACAGCGAAACGGTCTCTAAGATAGTTTATGATTTCCAAGATTCAGAGGTCCTGACGTTACAGTTATACGAAGTTTTCAGGTGGGTCCAGAAAGAATTACATGCGTACCACGAGTCCACTTTCGGCGCCCCTTTACCCCCAATTCCCTGGTTTCACGGTTTGGTTACTGCTTTCGTTGGTTCCCTTCGACAACTCTGTTTTTATTTGATCATCGATTTTTCGATTTCGTCCGTGCTGATTTTATCTTTTGAATTTTTAACTTCTTCTCTTCATTGATTGATTACGGAGTTTTTGTATTTTATTCTTTTATTTTTATTTGTCTTCGGTTTTGAGTGCTTTTCGATTTTGTTTTGTCATTTGCGTGCTGCCATGTTTACCTGTTTCTTATTTCGGGTTTTATTTATTCTTTTCCTCCTTTTAAAAGCATTTATTGAAGTTATTTAGTTGACTGCTGTGCAGTAACACTAATGCTCATATGCATTTACATAGATACTGCCAGCAGTCCTCATGTGTTTCAGGTTGGGTGTATACGACTGATAATATGCGCGCGTTACGAACGGCTACGACCCAGCAATACGCTCCGAGGGCTGTCTAACCACAACATCGTTATGAAGACTTCGCAGAACGTCAGTGTTGAACACTGACAAAGCTTCATGGTTTCCATCTGCGTTGTGTTGAGATCACCGGAATTTGCTTGAGCAGGTGGGAAGACTTGCTTTTTGTTGCTTTTCGTCGCAATTACTTATTGATTTCGCTCAATATTGTCGAGTTTGGATGGTTTCAACGCAGCCTTGCTATGTAACGGAAGGCTTTGCGCAGTGGTGTAAGTGATAGGGGGAGAAAAGGTGCGTGCCGTTCCCCAGGCAAGCTAAATGCAAAAACCTGGACCCATAGCTTATAGTTCGGTTGTAGTGCTCCTTTGGTTTGCAGTAGGTTGTGGTTTCTTTGCGTTTTTCGGTGATTTAGGCTTTTGGTATTGCCTTCCACAACCAGATTCACTATCATTTTTCAAATTTTTTNGAAGTGTTGGCTAGTGGGCCCCCTACCGCTACGTTTTCCCTAGCTCAAACCTCCGGCTACGNCATTGGTGTTGGGTGATTTTACTTCCCCAACTTCGGCTTCTTTATAGCGCGTGGCTGTGTGGATGTATTCTTGCAAGCACGTTATCACTTACGCATCCTGTAACCTACTGGACTGTTATTTTGTTTGTTACGTCACTGTACTCTTGATAGTTTGTTTTCCTCAGTTGTTTCTACTGTGGCCTTTTCCTTTCCGAAGTGAAGCGGGCAGCTGGGGTTGCAATTATTTAATAGATTTTCTTAATTGGTTTAATTGGTAACTTCTGTTTTGGTTTTTATTTATTTCTATTCATACTTCATGCACTTCGCAGAGCTGATGATACCTACGCAGTAGGCGATATTGACACTCCGTAAGATCTTTTAAGTGTCTGATTATTTGCTGGGAAAGAATTCCTTTCGATGGACAGCCTCTACCTGTGATGGTGAATGTTTTGCGAAGAACCAATTTTAAGTGAACACTAGTGTGCTGACACTTGCTACTTGACATAAAACAAACACACTTATTATCGCCAGCATGACAATTAGACCACAAACAACAAACAACCACTCAGTTGACTTCTCCATTCACACAGAAGCTCCTGTTACCTTGTACTCGTACAAAGTTTCTGGGCGGCGCAAGTGGGCAAAGCTGCAGTTCTCGCCTTTCCAGCAACGGCCATGCTGGAAAAACTTGCACGCTTTCCAATCGTCGCAGTCGACGCCCTCGACAGCGACGCAGCAGCTGTCTACGTTGGTCGCGTAGCTGCAAAGGCACAGGCTTTATTTCTACAATCATTTCATCAAGTTGCTATCGTTGTGGAACATGACTGTCTATAATTTCGGCCGGTAAGCTTGAAAGAAGTGGTTCAGCCAATCCGCTTCTTGACTCGTTTCCACCGCACTTAGTTTTCCGCGGATACATACTGACTGATGAAAAGTTTCAATCCCAACAAACGTCGGCGAAGCACATTACAGTGAACTGGCATGTTCGAGGTTCTACTTTTTTCACCATGATTTTGTACAATTTTTTTTCACCATGATTTTCACCATGACACTTTTTTCACCATGATTTTGTACAATTCGGAAAACGACAGTTGACTGCGATATATTACTGAAATCGCCCCCCCCCCAAACTTATGGGCTTGATCCGCCCCCTGATAAGATGTTGGCTTGTTCGCAAAATAGACACAAACCCCTTCCAACAAAAACATACACTGCTGCAATTTGTGTTCATGTACGAGGAGCACGGGCGGATGAAGTTACAGTCAATAAAGTTACTTTTTGTGACAAAACCGTGGTCGGAAAAATGGCCTTGTACCGCGAATCTGTTTTCCGAATTTTTCAAAATCATAGTGAATTAACTTACTTTCGTAGGTTTTAGGGGTGGGGTGGGGGTTCGCCCAATCGACCCCCTGGATCGGAGGATGAAACCTGTGCTGATGACGACTTGCTACTCGGTGCTTTGTTCGATTCAGAAACTGACAATTGCCTATACTTTCACCAAAACCGTTGATGAAATGTAACAATTGTCTATTGTCAACAAGGCCACTGACGAAAGGTAATGATATTCTATCGATACTCATACAAGACCAGCAATCTGCTTCGAAATAACAGCTGCGGTTTAACTTCTGCGGGTGGGGGGGGGTTCGAATAAGATAATCCCTAGGTTTGTTGCAACTGCTGAGAAGCATAGGACCCCAGAACATATGGCCCCGCCTCCTCATGTTCGCACAATTCGTCTACTACGCATTCAATCCCAACATGTCGTGCGCATCATGCCACTCTACACTTCAAGCCTCAATCTACGAACTCTTTTTCAGCATCAAACCCTTCCGGAGTCTAAGCAGGAGTACCCGACAAAGCTACTGAGGCAACCGGGCAATTGAGACCCACGAAATTTTCAAGAACATGTTTATTTGTTATGTGCAAGTTACAATCATTTTTCCCTCCCTGGTTAGGGCGCTGGCCGCCAGGCTCACGTGCACATGCCGACCTACTTGTTTCTCGATGACGCGAACTCCTCTTTCATTGGGTTCCAATCGTCCCACTCGTCTCGCTTTGCCTGACTACCCTGCAACAGCAACAAATATTGGCCTTTGTTCTTGTTCACTGATTTATTCGGAATATGGCGGAAGTCCAGCGAAGCAACGAAAAAAAGCAGTGGTCGGTTGATAAAAAAAGAAAGCGCTTTTAACTTCAGTCAACTTTACGCTGAAACGAGCAAAGGGCAGGAACCACGGAGCGCATTTGAAGAAATACCGAGTGGATCTGCCAGGGGGGAAAACAAAGCCCAGACGGGCGCGACCCACAACGTGATGTTTGGTGAAGGGATCAGTGATGGGTCCAAAACAAGCATCAGGCGCAGGCAGACCCGTCACCACGGGGGGGCTTAATCCCCCAGACAAAGCTATAGTTTCAAAACCGCAAACTGAAATGAGAATCACTAGAAGTAGAGTTTTTGTCAAATTTTAAAATGTCATGCCCCCCTCCGCAAACGTAAAACCCCCCTATTGAAGACTTTCTGTGGACGGTTCTGTCTGCCAGAGGGAAAATCATATTAAAAAGTAACATTGTCGTCTGTTGGTGAGTCGGACATGGACACAGTCTTGAAATTCGCGAAAAAAACAGCGTATTCCGAACAAGTGCGCAAGACAAGGGATCTCATGAAGGTCTTGTCCGTTTAAATCAAAGCCCTGGGGTGCGCGGACCACAACGCGATATTTGGTGTAGGGATCAATTATGGGTCCGAAACAAGGAAAGCAAACGGAAACTTGAAGCGCGTGTTTTTTTGTCTTCCACAGACGTATCAGGCGCCAATCGGGCAATTATACGCTCAAGACTGTAGAAGTGGCATGACTCTGCAAAAACAGCGCATGGATGACTCTGCAAAAACAGCGCAGGGATGACTCTGCAAAAACAGCGCAGGGATGACTCTGCAAAAACAGCGCAGGGATGACTCTGCAAAAACAGCGCATGGACTACTTCTGGGCGCGTTATGTAACAGGAACGGGCACAGTCGCAGATAAAACGAAGGACAACGAAACGGCTCTGAACGGAAGAATGAACACTTCGCCAAACGCAGAACTAACTCGGCGACAGGAGAAGACATGATAAGAAAAAGAGAACACGTCACAAAGGACCGCGCCGACTGGACAATGCGAGCGCTATCTGGTCGCTGCAACTCTTCTGCAAAGCGTCGAATACCTGATGCGCTTCGTTGCTTACGCTTTCCAGTCGCGTCATCATTGGTCGCCGGTCGACCGTGACCTGAAACGGATTTTGCATTCAAGCGAGCGAACTTGGTCGCTGACAATGTTGGCAGCGCCAGGAACGCCGGAGGGCGTGGAATTGCCCCCCTGCCCTTTGAAAAGGAGGGCAACGGGGGGGCGGAGGTGCCTTTTCAGAACAGCATCATAAGTAATTTCATGGTTTAGGAAGATCGACTAGAAACAAGATTATTGCAGCTATTCGTGCATCCAGAAAATTTAGAATGGTTTCTTAAAAAGTTTTTTTATTTTTGAGGTCAACATGTTGCGGAACAAAACCAAGCATATTGGTAACGATTTTTTTATTTTTATATGTTTATCTTTCACTGTGTCCCCCCTGTCCCACCGCTGTTCTGGCGTCCCTGGACAGCGCCAAGCGTTGTGAACTTTTAGCAAATACCTGACCCCTGGTTTCAGGCTCATGTGTTATTTTATTGCGTAACGTTATGTTCCAAGAACGATTCTGGTCTTTGGCGGCGTCACCCCATGTGGCGAAGCTGCTGCCGTTCTTGTACCAGCTGCTGCCATGTACGCGTTTCTTTACAGGCAGAAATATTCCAAAACAATTGGAACTTTTCTGGCTTAACTCATAAGTCAATCAGCAATAACTGCGGCTTTTTTTCAAGGTCAGCTTTCAACGTTTCTCTGGCAAAACCAAAACTTAATCCAACATCAGAAGACTTTTAAAAAGACGACTTTTTGAAAAAACGATCATA
>JGI24159J19872_10005369_pt1 | contig 16566 bp, 9 predicted proteins | sample Ectturendosymbi4_FD_19872 | JGI IMG/M metagenome (IMG submission 19872) | reverse complement strand
CATGCTCGCAATCTCTCTTACTATTGCTTGCTCGCGCTACATATATTATGGTGTTATTCTTCACGCACATCCTGTTCGTGGTGAATCACACAATCAACGCAGCACCACCGGAGAGGTTGCAACAGTAATAACAAAAACCTTTCTCCAAAATATCAACAAATATTGTAGATGTTGCTGGTGGCCACCGTCAGTTTTTAATTGCGGTTTGAGTAAAAACATTAATTATTTGAGTAAACCAAGAACAATCCAATAAAGATATTTTTCCAACGCTAAATTGCACAGGCTTTTTAAAACAAAGCTTCCCAAACCAAATCCATGGACCTCCTATCTTGTAGCCACCTTGCAACGTTCCTGGACAATTGAATGCCATTATGGGATATATACCTGCACATCGCTTACCCATAACCACGCGAAATTTCTTATGCAGCAAGACATTACCTTCATTTGCGATGAAGTCCAAACCGGGATGGCAGTGTCTGGCCGCTGGTGGGCACACGAGCACTGGGAGTTGGAGAACCCCCCTGACATTGTTACTTTCGCCAAAAAGATGTTCACTGGAGGTTTTTACTTTTCTAAAAAAGCTCGTTGGAATCACGTAAGTGGTGATTGCACGTTGCTGGTATTTGCGTAATTTTTTCTGGGACCTGCCTGCTATCGTTGAAAATAATGTTACGACTGCGCGAAGATTAGCGTTTTGAATAGAACTACTAGCAACCCTTCATGACTTACATTTCATTGCCCCACAATGATGTTTTCGTTTATTAGCAAACTAGCAATGAACTACCAGTCCATTTCGACAGTGATTTTAAAAAATATTTTAATGATGCTCACAAAGAAATTTCGTTTAAAACCTTGGAATGAAATGAAAAATTTCAGTACACTTTTCACAAACATTCGGTAGGCGTAATGTACAAATTGATATGAATTTACTTTTTCAAAACAGTACGAGTTTTATAAAACCGGAGTGTGCGGAACAAGTTCGAATCATGACTTCGATATTTTTCTGGCGATTTGCAGAAATAATAATTCGCATTGCCTGTTCTAAAGAATTGTGCCTGTCATCCGTACTTAACTGTCACATCGCTTTGCAACACCAGGATGTTCTCGTGACTTATTTGACACTTTGTAAAGTCGTGGACAGCTTTAATGCTTTTTGCAATTGAGCTGAGCTGAATTTCACTGAAATGGTTTTATGAGCACTTTTAATAGAAATAGAAAGGCATAGTGTCTATAGGCGTTTGTGATTAGCAACTCGACCAAGTGGTAAAAGTCCTTAACTGGTACAGGGCGCGGTCAAAACTTTGCTGAACGCTATGCTGTTGAAACTTTAGGGCTCTCGTATTTGCAACACTTGGATGGGCGATCCGATTAAGCTGCTGTTCTTGGAAAAAGCTATTGAAATTGTGGAAAAAGATCATCTTGTTCAAAATGCCATCGATACTGGAAATTATTTTTTGGACGGACTCCGAAATATTGAAAAGGTCCATCAAGGAATGCTGAATGCTTCCCGAGGCAGAGGCATCTTCTGTGCTGTAAACTTGCATGATGAAAGCCTCAGAAATAAAATAAATAATAACCTTCTGCAGCAAGGTATGTTTTCATAGTTTTGATTTTGCGTCTGACTTCGTAAAATTGTGTGACATGAGGGATAACGAAAGCATGGAGATTTTGTAAACTCTTCCTTTACCAATCGGTTTGCTTTTTCATTACGCAAACTGTTGTTTTGGCTAAACATGGATTTTTTATTAAACCTCTATTTTTCACGCGCCGTTGTGATGAAGTCAATTTTAAAGCTCAAAATTTTGTGATTTTGACTTTATTGAAATAAATTTGAAATCTTTTGACAACAGCCTGCTTTTCATTGAGTGTTTTGAATTTGATTCTGAAAATAATCCATTGACTAAAAAATTTGCAGGAAAACGACCATTTTATAGGAAGCAAGCTAGCGTAGAAGGATGATATCAACAGCAAACTCATATTGCAAACCAATATTTTATGGAATTGAATCCAGAGTAGTTTAATGCCATCTGTAGTTCAACCATCCATCAATCTTTTACTTCAAAAATGTGCGCGTTTGCATCTGTGAGCGTGTGTGTGCGTATATATTCGCTTTAGTGTGTACGTGTACAGAATGGGCGGCTATCATGAGGCGGCGTATGGGAATGAATGCTTTACTGCGGAAACAAGTGCATGTGTGAATGGTGCGTTAGTGCACGCGCAAGCGTGTGTGTGCAAGTGACAAGTTTAAACATAAATTAAGCTTTCGCTTAACTTTTGATTTAAGGCGACGCCGACGTAGGGCGCTTGACAGTAGGACCTCGACATGCCAAAGACAGGAAATGGACTAATTCTTAAAAAGTACTTAATACGCACCTAAGTGTTGTGGCACCAGTCTCGATGAAAAAGATTTTTATCGGGCACAGCAGCGAAGCAAAATTTGAAGGACTGAAATCAATATCGGATTTGTTTCGGTGTAGTTCTGTTGTTGAATTTTACAAGCTATAACCAGCTTGCGTTTCTTTACCAGTTGAAGTAGTTGTTCCATTGCTTTCTGAGGTGAATGAACTTGAACAATATTTATTTGCTGCGGTGGCCATTTACCCAGTGTTGGAGTGCATTGCACAAATTCACAGCGTGTTGATCGTGTCTTGAATGCACTGCAAATTTTCACTTCGTGGGTCTTTGCCATTGTCGCGAAAGACGTCGTTGATCAAGTTGCATTTGATTTTTTAACGTGGTTTATTTCAAACGTCCATACTCTTAATTACTCCGTAATTTTTTTGAAGTGAGCTCGTTAGAAAAACATTGACATTCGCTCATTCCAATGTTTATGTCGCAAAATCAGATGAAAATAGGCCCGGACGGTCGTTTTAGTGACGGACAGTTCACGTTTGCTCCGCTCTCATGCAATCTCTTACTTCCAGGTGTCCTTACTGGAGTTTGTGGCACGAACACGATTCGATTCAGACCATGTCTCCTTTTCACTGGGAATCACGCGGACATCGTGTTGGACAGACTCGACAATGTACTCCGTGACGTCAAGACCGGCTGATTTCTATTAAAGCTCTGCTCGTAGCAAGGAGCAAGTGGAAAATGATAAAAGGCAATAAACTACATTCTCCCAAGCTGTAGAACGTGCCACGCTGAGCACCCATTTTAACTTTGGTGTTATGTAGTTCCTCTGACCATTTTGCAGTTTTCGTAAACTTTTGTCATGCATATTTTGTTGATGAGAAATGGTGCGGTTGAAACAGCGTTGAATAGAAAACGGTGTACCGAGCTCAGTTAATTGTTTTTTTTGTGTCTTACATCCGCTACTAATTAGTTCAAGACTGTTGTTTTGTTTGACTATTTCCTCAAAGATTCACACTTTGATAAAGAGTTTCTGTGCCACGAGTTGAAAATGTGAATCAAACAAATTTTCAGTGGTGTAATCCTTCAGAACAGGGAGGGACAACATGGTCTTCCCTCCTACTCTAAGGAAAACTACATTGCGTATTTTTTGTGTGACCAAAAACATCGACAACTATGATGCCAATGTTGGTGGATTTCTCAACAGAGATAAAAATCCCAAGCTATGTTGATTGTTGGGCATCATGGTTGGAATAGATTTTTATATCATCCTACTTTTTTACGGCACTACCTCACTGTCAACAATCAACACGACCAATTTTCTTGTATTCTGTGCAATCCAGTCACCGATGGTGGATAGTGTTCGAGAAGACTTTATTGATTTCTCAAAATGTTTGTCTCTATCAACGTAGATTTCAGTCTACGCCGTCGCCAATAGCGCACTTCAGGATAAATCACTGAATGTTTCGAACTTGTGTTTCATTAAACGCGATGTTACTGTAAGTCTAGTTTCATGCGCTGCGATGATATTGCGAATATTGCAAGTTGTGGTTGCAGGGAAGAGTTGAGCTAAAGTTGGCAGATAGTTTGTTTTCTGGAGAAAACAGCAATTTAAAAAAACTTTAAACTTACACCGTTTTGGCATATCCTGCGCAGGTTTCTGCTCTGTGTTTGAATGCATTAATTGATTTGTTTTTATGAAGCATCAGGGAAACCACGCAAGATTCGTCATAACACGCAGGTGGACTTGTCAATTTCGAATATATTGTAAAAAAAGACAGCATAGAAGCTGGAACATTTTTTGAGTGTGGATATCTTTTCTGTGTTTAAAATAGCGAAATGGAGGTTTGTATTCACAATTCTCTCCTACAGAAAGACAGCTGCTGAATGTTTTAACATCACATTTCTCGCTTTACCTACTGTTTCAAGTGGATTAATCAGCCTTTGTTGTGCACGATAGACAGGGATTTCACACATAACCTTATAGGGTCTTAATTTTTGCCAACAATTATATCTTTCTTAGGCATTTATTATCGTTGAACTGTGTGAGGCTGTATGTATGAGTGATGCGCGATAGCTAGTATTAAGAAACCGTTTCGCTTGGCTTGAAGAATACCTTCGCAGTATCTCACGCAACAACAAATTGGTGATTAAAAAATTATAGAGATATATCCCTGAGTAAAAATCATCAATTTGTCTAGCAAAAAAGATAAACATGGGAAGCTTTTTCTCTCCCAATATTTTTTTTAAATTTCAAAATTGGGTTGACTTCAATTTTCCAACCAAGTTTCAGATTAAAAGTATTCCGTTTTTATCTTTTCTCCTTCGATCGAAACGGAATTTTCTAGAATTGACCCTGTAGCAACGAGCCATTTTCCTTAGGATTGGTCTATCTTGATAGAGACCTCTAGAGTCTCCAGAGTGAGCGCAGTGTTGGCTTGAATGGTTGAGTTTGACCAACACCGATAAATAGCAGTTTAAATGAGTTTTCACACATAGCGTTTTGCCAATTTAAATTGAGCCAGAAAAGAACGAGTACGGCTTGGGCGAGTTTTCTACTTATCACGGCGTTTGGCTGCAATGCCTGGAAATAGATCAACGCTGTCGCAGAATCAACCGGCTTGTTTGCAACAACATGGACCAAAGACGTGCAAAGCGCTCGTAGTTGGCTTAGAGTAAAACTCTGACCAAGCAACCTCGGTGGTAATTGGATGAGCTGTGTCTCTGAAGTGGTCTCTCAAAGCTGATGAAGTTTCTCGACTTACGTCACGCATTGGAGATATGTCGATGTGACCTATCACTTTTTATACAAGCGATGAAACAGTTTAGACTCCATCTTCAGTTGGCAAAGAATCAATATATGGTCGCAGTTGCAGTGTGCAGAGTGTATGCTGCAACACTGCCTCGCATGAGTGTGTATGCGCTCATGCACAAACAGGTGTGCGTGTCCAGTGGTGGACTTCGGGTTGGGGGCCCAGAGGCAGGCGGAAAAGGGACCCTCTTGATGACGCCATCATTCTCCATCAACCGTTATAAGACCATTTGATTAAGCCTGGAAAGGAAATGGATAAGTTGATTTTTGCATTGTTCTCGCTTTCTGTGCTAACCTACCACTGCCAGCAATGCCTTGTAGCCTAAACTAATCACCAGACGTCTAATGCAAGCAATGATTGTCTCAGAAAATAATCTGCTAGAGAGGAAGCTACCGCTGACTTTTCCAAGAAAGCTGCTTTCTGAAAGCAGTTAAAAACGCAATCGTTGCATAACTCGCATTCAACACAACCGTTGAAGTGCATGAAAATGTTTCGAAAAAGCACAGGTAGACCGAGAACGTCTTCCCGGCTCGAAGGTAATGCAGCAATCACAGTGAAACAAACTGACCTTTTACCAAAAATCTTATCGCTTTGAAAATATGACGTTTTTTTAATGCTATACATCACAGACCACGCCTGGTTACTACATCTGCAGGATTTATCGAATAAGTCTCCACAGATATGTTGTGCATATCTGTATATCGGCGCAGAATTACATACGTGAGCAGTTATGTTGCGTGGAATTATTTATCTGTATTATACATTGGTGCAGATTTACAGTAAACCTCGGTTAATCTGGATTCGATTTGACAGACGATTTTATCCGGTTTAGGCGAAGATTCGGATTAGCCGAAGATCGTTGTTTTTAACCTGACGTCATCAAAGTACTGCGATATCGGTAAAAAATCACTAAAATTGAACACATCTACGACCCAACAGTAAACTTTTGCTGAAGCAAAACGAATTTATTGATGTATTTACAATGGTACATCAGACTAGTAACAGCCGGTTCCAGGCAGTTATGAACAATCTTAGGTTCCTAATTTAAGATTACTTGGCTGCGAAGAAATCTGGGGTTTATGACAGACGCAGATTTCTACGACTGGTCCATAAACAGTCCTATTCGAAAGGTAATGCCAATGCCCTCCAGACATTATACCGAGTACAATACACTCAGGACAATGCTCTACACACGCACACTCAAAACTGATCAATAGACTGAAACCGTGGTACGGCAGCGTGATATTCAGCGCGATATGCTATGCCCGTGTGTGACGTAATAATCGTCTCTGCGATTAGTTGCGCGCAGTTGCAGTCTTTGTTATCAAAATCAGTGTTGCCACTGCTGTTTTTTTTCACTAGATCTGGGGTTTTTCTTTTTATCTGGGGTTCTGAGGTTTTTATTGAAAATCTGGGTTTTGTTAACTCCGGTCAAATTTTTGAAATATATGCTGTTTTACTGTATTCTCCCTTCAAGATCACAATAATTTCATAGACATAATGTGCAGAGTCAGTAGCCAGTACAGTTAAGTAGGGCTAAGCTTAACCAAATTCTTTTAAATTTATAGATTCATTAAGCACTGACTAGGCATAGGACAGCACTATAATATATCGCTAACATGTCAAGGGTTTCTTGTGCATGATTTTGGAATGTTTTTTTGGTTTTGAAGATAATGTGGTTCAGAATCTGTTCATTGTTTCACAGGCGCATTGTGATAGGCATGAATGTAAAATTTTGAATGTGAAATTAGTAGTAAAATATTGCATTGATTAGTGTGAAAAGAAAACTGTGAGACCTTAAATGTATCATGTACATGTTTCAGTTTGTGCATTTATGTGTAGTTAAAACTCCCAACAAAACATTAAACGATTTTCAGAAAAGATCTACCGGTAACTAACTTTTCATGTCACTGGATACATTTGATTTGCTGCTAGTCTACTTGTAAGTTGTCATTATGTTTAAAAATAGACCTGAACTTGTTAAAAATTTGATGCAAATAATGCATATTACCTAAATTTTTATGTGCAAGTACCGGTAGCGTACATTTCAAGTTTGATTTTGACTTTTTTAAAACATTTTGTATGTCTGGGGTTTTTTATTATTTTCCGGGGTTTTTTCAAGGTAAAATCTGGGGTTTTTCTTCCTAACAAAGTGGCAACACTGATCATAATTCTGAACGTTCGTTGGTGATTGTAAGCACTCTTGTGTTGCGTCGAAAGCTGCCGAATCTTTCCTAGAGACCAGTCAGTGCATAAAAATCCGGATTATGAGATGTGAAAATAGCAGGTTTTATCCGGAATTGGCGAAGATCCGGATAAACCGCAGATTTTTATAAAGAATAACCTTAGAAATCATTCGTACCACCAGTTTTATCCGGTTTTGGCGAAGATCCGGATTAACCTAATCCGGATTAACCGAGGTTTACTGCATTAATTTTGTCCTACCGATTACAGTAGCAATCAAGCGTGTCGTGTGTCATCAAGCATTACAACGTAACTCTTCAAATCGATAAATCTTCTTTGAGCCAGCCGTCGGGTTAGAAACCTGCGCACTAGTGGATTACTTTCTAGCGGAGAAAACTAACGTAGCCTAACTGCACTTCACAGCAGAACTTGCTTTTGTTTTTCTGTGTTTGAAACAGGTGGTACTTGTTGGTGTAGCTGGTAGCCTGGCAGGCATTATTCCATTGAGCAAAATTGCATGTCTTAGTTTCTTGTGGGTAAATTAAACGAGGTAGGATGGCATTTCGTATGTTTGCGAAGATAACGGTGTGTTTGGCGACTGCGTGGTCTCACTTGAAAGGCAATTAAAACTTAGTTTGTGATTGTCCTGTAGGCTTAGGCCTGGGATATTATTTAGTACAGGTATAATTTTGTTGTCTGTTTAAGTGTTTTCAGCGATGTGGAAACTGGATATCCATGTCTGTTTTCTATTTATATGATGTGAAGTGCAGATAGGGAGGTAAAGCATCCGACAAGCAATATTAAAAGATAGCTAAAGGAGTTGTTTTACTATATTTCTTCTTTCTTGTCGTTAAACTATGTGGTACTGTAAATTTCAACCAACTCAATCACAAGGTGTAAGCAAGCAACAGAACGTGCGCTTAAAGCTTTGTGAGTTGCGATTCAAGTTTAGAAAAACGTGCAGGTTCCGTTACGATTATCTACTCAGTCAGATCATATCGCAGCAATGTGCCCAGTGGGCTAATTCGACAATCGCTGCAAGAAGACATCACTTTGAAAGGTCATGCTTCATTGCACTATGTAGCACGTCACGCTTGATTGCTTAATGCACCGAACTTAACCTAACGTGCAGTACACCAAGATGCAGCGTTTGTCAACTGGCATATTTTATGCCAAATTTTTTTAATTTGGCATTTTGTGGTAGTGATTGGCATAAACATTCTTGGTTTGGCATATACTTCAAATTTGGCATCAAATTTGAACTGGTGTTTCTATTACCACCACAGGGTGAAGAAAACACCATCTATCTATTTACTGATCTGCATGATGTGTGAGTCGGAGTGACTATTTCCAAGCAACAAGTGCCGAATGTCGATTCGACAGAGTTGTAGTTTCTACCTGACCGCTAAGGCAATTAAAACGTTTTGAGTTATTGGCGTACGCCTTCTTGTTTGGCATATTCTGAAACACAGTTTTGCATATATTTTGTCTTTGCGAACTTTGCGGCAACACTGCCAATATTCATATATCTGGCAGATCGATATACCTTGCACCGATCTGTTGCGAAGCTTTCAAAAATGTGTCCGATATGTAAGTTAAACATTTATTTTTACTAACGACACCGCTCACGATTCGCTTGATCAGCCGGCCGGACTACTGAATCAGCAAAATACAACTGAATCAGCAAATCCCTCAATCAACCTGCTGGGCTCCAAATCAGCTGGCTGGCATCAGCTGCTTGAATCGCAGCTGACAAAACTGTAAACCAGTGTTTCCCAATCGGCACCCTAGGGTGCCGTTTATGATACTCAGGAGTGCTGCAAGCTAATGCGTTTTTCAATATATCATTAAAAATGCATTTTCAAAATGTCATCAAACTTTAAAGCAAATTGCTATGGCTTCACCACTGGGTGCCGTAAATTATATTTTTTCCGTAGGGTGCCGCAAGCCTAAAATGGTTGGGAAACACTGCTGTAAACGCATCTTCTGTTGTATGGTACACACGTTTTGATTGCATGGTACTGCTAAATTTTGTTCCTTAATACTGTATCTTAAGAAGACAAGGCATTTCTAAAAAAACAAAGCGTTTATCTTGTATTAATAATAAACTGCCAATAGGCTAGGTAAGCACCCACAAAGCAGTCCCAAGCTTTAGATATAATGAAACTACAAATTTATCCGTATAATGGACAGAACTTAAAAGAAGATACTAGGCCCAAAACTACAGCGTAATTACAGACGAAGGTATAACTAGTTTCTAAGTTACGCCATTCTGCCTCCAAACCAAACCGCTTATAGACCAAGGTAGTTGAGTTTCAAATTTCTGCTGTTTTCCAATCAAACGTAATAAACACCAGCCCAAGTAGTCAATTTAATCAGCAAATCCTCAAGTATCTTTTTCGTATAATCATGTAAGTATGCAACATTGTATTTGACAGCTGAATTAGTGCAGTTTTTCATCAGGATACTTGCAGTTAAAATTATCTGTAAGCCTTTTTCAGCAAAGTTTAATTTTAGCAAACATAAAAAAGCAAAACCAGCAAGACAAAACATTTGAACTTGAAGGAGAGCATTAAAAAACAACTCATATTTGTGCAGTTGAACTTCCACCAACTTTAGAAAAAAACTTCCCCTCAGAAATCACACAATTCGGCAAAAAATTCTGAATTATCCTTAAATGACGAAATAGTCTGAAACAACCTCAAGGTGCGTCCCAGAAAAAAGTCCACATGGTTTCATGACGAAACTTTGCTTCTTCACTTCACTGCAACAGCGGATAGAACAGTCATCAATAAAAGTGTTTGAAGTTGTCACTTTCGTAATCAGCAGTGACTATAGCTTCAAGGTGTTGTCACACAGTGTATGAAGAGTTTGCTCACCTAAACGACAAATGAAGTAATCACTCGATTTGCTATTGTGTAGTCAAAACCATGAACGTTTCCGCACGTTTTACGTCACATACAGCTCAGATATTGCAATTGCTGTAGGCTCAAACTAACAACAAAGTTCAGCTCTCTATAAGAAGATTCATCAGTCACTGCATTCAGTGGCCAGTTTGGAAACATTTGATCCATTTTCTCCACGTTTTCAGTCTTGCAGTTTGTCAGAACCGAGATCATGTGGCTAACATAATTGCACAAAAGAATTCTCCCATAGCCAGAACAAATAGCGATTTGCACTTTGGCTGAAACGTGCTTGCTCCTTCCTGACTGTTTCTGGTCTGACTATACACGTAGCGCTAACGATGTCTGCTTGCCAGCAGCTTGTTTTGCTTAGGCATGGACGGAACGTGAAACCGTTATCATAACAAGAAAAAGCGCAGTTAACTGACAGGAATAAAGCTGGAAAATAAGGTAGAAAGTGTGAAAAAAGCAGAAACACATATTTGAAATTTACACTATAATTACTCTTTCAACAGAGGTAGTTTGTACATGCATTGGTATAATATTTTAATTTCAAGTATTGTGAGTTCCAGCTTGTATCATGTGGTGATTTGGTTCAAAGTTAACGAGCACTTTATTATCATCTCTCCAGAGATTGTGCTGTCAAGCGCGAAATTAGTTAATCATCGACCCCCTTGACCTAAACTGGTTACTGGACGAGCAGCAATCGCTTAAGTGTCAGGTTAAACTTACTGACCATGCTGTCTTCTATAATAAAACCGAGAAGAGTTTTAAGATCCGGGAACAATGCACTGGCAGGCTCAGGTAAGTATGTTCTAAACCAGTGGTTCTTAGCCTGGGGTTGCGCCTCCTAGGGGGGGCGTCAACAGTTTCAAAGGGGGTGCGAATCCTGACGCGCCCTATAACATGGAAAGTTTGATCACGCTTACCAATAAATACATTTGTTTTTACAGCTTACATAAAGTCAGGGGGGCTTGAACACAGGACAATCACTTAGGGAGGCGTGTTAGAGTAAAGGTTAAGAACCACTGTGCTAAATCATTCCTGAAAACGTGCATATATCGGCAAAACTTTTTGTAAAATTTCAGACCGAAAAGAAACTCCTGGATTTTATTCACAAAAACGGGTTTAAGACTTTAATGCCCAACACATCTGCAAACACTCCAATGTTGTCTAAAAACTCAAATTTTTACTGTATATCAGTCTTTGATCCTAAATGTGCCATTGACTTTGAACGATGTGGACCGCTCTCGCTTGTAACGACGACCTGCTCACTTGGACTCCAATCAAACTATTTTGTAAAGCCACACTTGCGTTAAGGAAATCAAAAATTTGGTAAAATCTCAAAAAATGTAAGATTAACAACCACAGTAGTTCCTTAGCTTGTAAGTTGTGACTGGGAAAGAATTGGCAAACTCGCTTTTACTCCTGAATAATTCGAATATATCATTCAAACAAGAAAATACTGACATTTGGTAAGAATGCAAAATAACAAGAAAATTTTAAGTTAAACATTTTTGCTTACATATGCAACTTCTCTCGAAAAACGAAAAACTTGGATTTCTAGATTTGCTTGCCAGTAAACAGCTTGTGCAAGTTTATTGTATAGATCATCGATTGCCTCGAAGAGCATATTCTCCGTTGTGTTTTTCACATTCTCTTAAAATCATGTGCGCTGAATGCGTAACCCACTGGTTAGGTTTGCCATGCTCAGCCCTGCGGAGTCCGCGGATCCAGTTGAGTCCACGAATATATTTTCGTGTGCGCGCAAACTCTCAAAAGATCACGACGATGAGATAGAAATAAATCTGAATTTCAGGGCTGACACCAATCGTAGCACTTTTCCATAACTTCAAGCAAAACTGTACTTTGAGCCCGTTAATGTTTTCGCTGTCAAGGAAGTTCATTCGCAGCCCGAAAATATTAAGAACACTGGTTCAGACGCTCGACAGAAATCAAACCTGCTGCTTCTTTAACACTCCTCAGCAAAAGTGTTCCACAAACTGATATCAGTTTAAAAAGGACTTAAAACAACTTAAATTTGAAGCTTTTTCTATTGCGAAGTAGGGCTTTTCAGGAATCTGCCTGCCATGNTGTCATAAATCTGCAATGATTCTGACTGCAGGCATTAACATTTAACTTACAATGTATCACATGAAAAAAGCAGCTAAATCTGCTGCAANGTGTTTCGCTAGGAAATCGATTACGCGTCAGTTACGCATCTTCAGTCCCGTAAATTGTAAGCTGACGTTTACACGTTTAATTGTGAAACAGTGAAGCATGACTCAAAGGGTGCAATAATGTTAACTGCAGTTTCAAGCACACTCTAAGGCTTACAGAAATAGAGAAAAGATGCAGGCTGTACTTTGAAACACACTCCATGACCATTACGCTGTCCTCACCGAACTGAAAGACTAAGCTTTGAAAAGCATGCAATTTTTATGTGCAATCATTTCCAACTTTTTGGAGTATGCAGTACGGAGATTTTAGATGGGCAAGCTTGTGCTTTCTAAGAATGTATACTTTAATTCGGTGTCGCATAAGAAAATAATCAATGCCGCTTCATCGCAATGAGTTCTTAATGTGATATTGATTAAGTTTGAAATGCATCCTTGTGTAAAATAACATTTTTGTGGGAAGCAGCTTACGTCTAGGATGCATGTTTAGGTCAAAGTAAAATATGATAAGGTGTAAAGAAACTGTATGGCAAAAACTGAAGTTTTGACAGGAGTGATTTTGGGTCTTTTGAAAAACTATCGAAGAAAAGGTTTTTGAAGCGACAGATGTCATTGCAGTTCAAACACTAACGTTTGCATATTTTTTTTTGGTAAATTTCAAGAATTTTAGGTTTACCTTTATGTTAAGGTGATCTTAACAGAAAATCTATGAATCTTTTACGTGCTGCAACATACAAACAGGAAAAATTGTTATACAAGTAATTTAAATGCGCACAGAAATGACCATTAAGGTAAAAAATATATCACTACTTGCAATGTTGACTTTCATGGGTCTAGTGATCTTGACGAATTCGCTTACAAGGCAACTTTTAGAAATTACAGCATTCTTAAAGCTTGCTCAGTCATAAGCAGCAATGTCAAAAACTCCAACCACCGGCTGACGTAAAATATTTTATGTTAATAATTACCGGTAGGCATGGGCGTCGGAAGAATGTTTTCCATGGGGGGCACTAGGGGATTTTTCCAAAAATTTTCCAGGGGGTGCCAAAAGTGGTGAAATTTGTTTTTTCCCACTGGAAATTAAGAAAAGAAGCTTTTTTGCTGAAATTTTCAAAATCCAAGGGGGCCTTGACCCCCCTGCCCCCCCTCTCCGACGCCCATGCCGGTAGGCATTTAATCAACGGTTATTGAATTTCTCGAAATTTGTTTATTCTGATCTCATTGAGAAAAAACCTGACGGCAAATTAGAACATACAGAGGAAACAGTGTGTGATAAACGAAAGCCTGGTTTCATTACGTTTTTGCACTTTTCAGGTCTGAGACATCAACACTCTCAACAAACCAAGTCAACTGATGGGGATTATTCAGGTCCAGTCGTGAAAACGCGTATCCCTGGACCCAACACCGCGGTAATGCTTACCTAAGTAATTGTTTCTTGCCTAAAGTTGCCTGCGAAAGTATCGATCGAATCGAAAAATTTAGGGAAGATGTTTTGCATCTTTTTGAAAAAAAGATTTGCGCATCAAACGTTTCTGGCAATGTTACCCCTGGATTAGTCATGAGAATTGCAAAGGCGACTAAACGCACAAGAGTTAGGAAACAGATAATAAAAGATCTTTGTAAAGTGCCACTTTTTCTAAGCTATTAAACAATAAGACCTAATATATCCAAGATTGTCACACGTTGGTTTTCACCAGGTTTAAAATCCCGTTTGTTGAAAGTGTAGTTACGGTCTAAATTTTTCTCACCCTGCAAGATGCAAAGAGGGTACGTCATCAGAACGAGCCCCACCAAGACCTGCGGTACTTGCTATTTTTTCGCCAAATGCCCAGCGGCAGATTAGCCGTTAAAGCAGACAAAGCACCTCCTTCAAGCAACAGTGGGGCAGGACGGTTGAAGCGGTAGCCTTGCGCACTCTGACCTCGCTAAGCAACAAGATAATAACTCTGTCACATGCTTCCTCCAAACTTGTAATTGCATGTATGTGGCGCTGAAACGTTGTACAGCAGGTAATAGGCAGGGCTCCCAGACAGGAATAAAATGCGCTAAATTTGATCTTGCTAAACATCGCGAATCTACAATCCCTTTCGAACGACTTCAATGCACACGATTGAAATAAAGCTGGGTTATGGAAGCATATGAATGGTCAAAACCGTGATGCTAAGCTAAATCACAACCGGAGACTCCTTCCGCAGCTGTGCAGCAAAAACACACTCTTCACCAATAATACTTTCTTCCAAAACAAGGAAGTACACAAGCGCACCTAGTGCAGACATTCGTTGGGTCAACGGTCACATATAGATTTCTGCATAGTTTCAGCTGATTTGTTCGATTCAGTGTTGGGCGTTCGTCTCAAAAGAGGTGCAGAAGTGTCGATAGATCTCCGCTTCGTTTTTTGCAACTTACGGTACGTCTCGAAAAATAAACTGGGTTTGCCTGAAACTGCAAGGCTAGGAGGTTCTATCAAATAAAGTGGTAGGCTTTTGTGAACAATTATGTAAGAAAGACCTTTGCGGACTGGGTATCGTCCTTATGTCGAGAGCTCCCGGGATGCAGAGTGGAAGTAGAAAAGGAGAGTTTGCTATTCAAAACGTTGCAGCTGCATCAGTTGCTTGGATATGTGGACAGAAGGAATTGGTGTGGCTACAGATAGCAAAACAGTAAGCCCCTTGTAGAGCTAGGTGTCAATACATGCAATTCGAGAAACGAAAGTCCCTTAAAAGCCTCGCTTGAGAACAATGTTTAACATTATTTGCAATTAGTTTATTATGAGACACGAAAGCACGACACTCAGGTGGTAAAAAGTGTACATTAGATTCCAATTATAACGGAAAGCCAACAAAATCTTCTGGGAAACCAAACCACACGGCGTATCTATCACAAAATATCTAATCCTGCCAGATCCATCAAAGATTTAAACGGTGGCTGAGCGTCAAAGGAAACATCCTTTGCATCCTTAGCATGGGAAGAGTATTTCAAAGGTCTTTTAAACCCACCCATGCCATCAAACACAATGGAAGTTACTGTATGTCGGGAGAGGAAAATACCCCCATGACCATTGAGGACGAAGCCTTAAAAGCTGTCAAATCACTGAAGCCTCCAGGTTGTGATGAAACACGATTTGAAATGCTTAAAGTCTTGAACAGAGGGTTTCTTTAGCCACGTTGCGTGTGTCAAACTGTCAAGTGGCCTGACAGTCTACAAGGGTCCAGAAGGATTGGCCAACTGGATTGATCATCTACATACACAATAAGTAAGACAGGAAGCAAAGCACCACCTTTCGAGACATTTCTCTTCTCAACTTTTATGGACAAGTGTATGCCAAAGCACCCTGAAAGAATACGCCGCGAAATATTTGAACTAACACTGGGGTTATTTCGTCCTGGACGTAGCACTGCAGACTACTAGATCTTCGCTTTCCAACAAATTTTTCAGAAATTCTGGAAGCATGAATAGAATTTCTACGCTTGTTTTGTCGAACTCGAAAGGCATACGGCATTTTGATTTTTTTAGTTTTCTAAAGAATGTTCGCATCAATGAAATCAAGTGGAAATTTTGACACAAGTTGGTTTTACAAACTTTTACGTTTTTTTCAGAGGCTTCTCCAAGAGTTCAACCAAATTCAGGTAAATATTTTAGCAATGATAAAGCAATTTGTAAAGCTAAAACAATGTATTTAATAAACATCTTCTGCTTCTTTATTACTACTTTTATTGTTATCGATTGTTTAAATACGCAGTAAAGAACATGCTGTTTACCTTTAAATGCAGTAATTTGTATTTCGCAAAGATCAAACGTACTGTAAATTTTTAGAATAAGTTGATAAGGGTGCGCCTGCTGTTAGACTTTGGTTTTATTTTTAGCCAAGTAACAGCAATGTTCGTGCCAATTCTCTTCTGCAACAAACGATAAAAGACTTACCCATTTTTTATAGCATTCTGGAGGAATATCTCTCTTCAGTAACTACGAAAAAAGCCGCGGAAATTATTTGGTGGACGCAGATGAAAACGTGTTGCTGGATTGCTACCAACAAATATCGTCACTTCCTTTCGGTACTGCTTGTTGTCTACTTTCTTTTTGTTTTTTTGTTTGTTTGTCTTTGATTGTTGTTATAGCTTTATCCAGTGTTGCACAAAA
>JGI24159J19872_10005368_pt1 | contig 16567 bp, 11 predicted proteins | sample Ectturendosymbi4_FD_19872 | JGI IMG/M metagenome (IMG submission 19872) | reverse complement strand
AGGGGGGGCTTGAGCCCCTTCAGCCCCCCCCCCTGGCTGCGCCTTTGTTCGAGCGTATATGTTTTCTATTGGTTCGCTTATAATTTTTCGTTTCAGTTTAAGCTGGTGTGGTAAGCTCTAATACCTGTTTACTTCGCAGGCAATGTTGCGACGTCGTCGAAAATGATAAGCAAAGCATCCACAAGTCCTGTGAACAGTTCATATTTTCCTGGAAGCACAAATGGCAAGCTTACACATATCCCAGAAACTGGTGTGAAAAACCGTTGCAGCAGATATGACTATATAAGAACTACTATTTTGCGCTTATTAATGCCCAAATGACGTAGTCCTTTTCATGTCTTTACTGTATTCGCTTAAACCAGTGGTTCTTAAACTTTTCTGCACGCTGACCCCCAATTAAAGTGTACAGATTTCTTTAGACCCCGTGGCCTAGCCCAACAGCTACTAATACAAGGAAAGTATGTGTAAAAATAAATTTGAGTACTTTTTAATTGAACCAGTTTTCATAACGTCGCCGCAATGGTTGATTTAACAAAAAACTATTCGAATCAAATGTACTTTTAAACAACTGGAGCTGAGATTTGACCAGCCCTTTTAATTTAGTTTGATTTGTTGAAAAACGCCGTTTGCATTCCTTGTCCCATTGACAATAATTTTGAATTGGAGGCTTTATTGCTTCAGTAGACCCCAGCAGTTATTCATTAACCCCCTGACCATTCAGTGACCCCATTCGACCCCGTGACTATTTATCGACCCCTTGAACGGTCCAATTAACCCCTGGGGGTCGATATCGAGCAATTTGAGAACCACTGGTTTAAACTGTATGCGATAGTTAAGAGCAAAGCCGTTTGGTAAAAAGTTGCTCAAAAAACTGAGCAAGTTTGAAATTTTTATGTTGATAGAACACTTGTGGTATTACCGAAAAACTATAATCCTGTATTTTTACCTTTCGTACGCGTGCTGTGCTGCAGCCCACACAGCTTTTTCATATACAGTTTAACCAGAGATAAAGCTCACTTTAAGTACATCCTAACTGTCTCCCGCACAGGTACTGTCATTTACTTCTGATGGCAACTGCAGCAAAAAGCCAAAGGTTTGCCTATTTGAAATAAATTGTTTTATTGAAACTATTTTCCACCAAAATAGTACTTTTGCATCGTTTTCATACATCGGTGGCGTTGAAAGGATAAGGCTTTGTACAATTATTCCATGCCAGTTTCCAAGAGTTTTGTGGTGTGAGAGCATTTACATGATTTCAGCAAGATTTCGCATATGTTCGATCTGAATCCCAACCACCTCGAGCGTGAGCGTCCCCCAGAGAGATGTTGACAGATTTACCTTTATTTAAGTTTACAGGTCAACTTCAGCCCCACTGACAGTATTTGGGGCTGAAACTTTAGTATTTTTTTCTCGTTATTTGATCTGCAGCTCTTCGCTTCTGAAATGTAATTTAACAAAACAGACTTCTGCTAAAGTAAAACTCCGGGAAAAAATAGTGGTATACTGGATGTTACCTTCCTCAGCATTACGATGACGTCACTGGATACGCTATAGCAGTTCTTAACGAGATCTCCAGTGAAATATCTAGGGTTCCAGAGAAGGAATGACAGAGTGTTTTCTTTTAACGCTCAGATGCACAAACAAAAAAGACCACCACTTTGACTATTGACATAACCGCAGACAATGGGCCCCCATACCAACCAATATCTTTACGAAATGGAAAGGTTACGAACCACTGCGTCACAGTGAATTGGGGCTTGAAACTGATATTTTTCAAAGTATGTCAGAGTACAGCACTGGTAATAGCAATCTTCACCTATTTGAAAACATGACAGGCAAAATGCGAAATCAAAACTAACGTTTGCTCCTATCGCGAAACGTACTACTACGAAAAGCTCCAAGACGTCCGTTTCAAGTATTATTATCGCGTCATGCTGAAGCACACCACCACATAAAAGCACAAAAAAAACATTTTGAAACAGTGTTCTTGTCCGCACAAACAAGTGGCATTCTGAAACAAAACAAATCAAATCAATATTTATATAACTAGCTAAATTGCTGATGTAGTTCCAGAACAATTGAAAAACATTATAAACGCCCGACATTTTCACAAACAGTTGCGCCACAGCTTTGGAGAGAGTATCTTTGGTGAAAACATGTTTTTGTTTCATGCGGTCTGTCCGATAACAATTAAATTAATTCCTTTTTATCAAAGAAATTCACAAACGAATTGGTTTACGGTAATTGAAATTACATGAAAAACCTTTTCAGATATCGGTTCTTCTGGAAAGCTTGGAGCAGCATACGAACCATACAATGGCAGGGGAAACGGTCCAGTCGGCGGTTACAATGGATGGCCTAATTCTGGAGAGTATGCAGGGGTGGGAAGAGCAACCATTGTGGGAGGAGCTATAGCAGGAGGCCGTGCTTCTATGGCAAGCGCCTTTGAACCTCCTGTAAGGCTCAGCCGAATTTCACGAGAGAAGCATTTCTTCACCAGAAAATCAAGTGCGTAAGCAGAATATATAGATTGTGTCGAATTTTCTGTATTGTTATATACCAGTGGTTTTCAACCTTTATCATGCAGGGACCCATTTTGCAACCCATATTAACCTAACGACCCACTTCCGAAACTTTCCAGTTAGGCACAGGAAATGCAGTTGTGTTTGTAAAATAGAAAATCACAATGACTAATAAAACAACGCACGATATCATTATGTTGAACAAAGACTCATTTTCTTAAATTGTTGCGTACGGTAGCATCAGTGAGAGAGACTCATGCCGTATACAACTAACTCCACAGCACAACTCTTTTGAAAACTAGAACAACTCCTAAGTTAGCTACCGCAATCAAACATTTAATTTGGAAACAGAGCACATTCTTACGTCACAAAGTTAATCGTGCGTTACCAAACACAACAATACTGTAGTGGTCACAATCACACTTAAAACAATTTTGAATGAAAAAGAAAGTATAGGCTATAATTTTTACCAGGTGGTCCTAGTATTTGGGCTACGAAGAAATGGTTCCAAATACGAAGCATACAATCTACTGTAGAAGTAATTATGAATATTTTTATCAGAAGCTCTCGCGACCTCAGAAAAAAGGCAAACAACCCCCACGGGGTCGCCACCCCCATGTCGAAAACCACTGTTATATACATAGGGTATGTTGCCTGGGGGCATGTATTTTTTCAGGGTGACAGCATTTAGAATTTGTAAGGGCGTTATCTAGGCGTCTGAAATTAAACAGGCCTAGTGCTTTCCAGAAGAAGATTTGTTCATAAAAATTAATATCAGAATTCTTAACTATATGGATTTTATAAACGATTTCACAAGTTTTGCTTATGAAAATAATCGGCCGTTTTTGGGGCTTTGTACAAAAGCTTCCCGAACGTTCCTACCTAAATATCTCTTCTAATACTATAACGGTCGTCCACATCATTTGACCAAACACGGCTGGCCTTTCTCTTTGAATTTTTTTGCCATTTGCAAACCTGTACTGCAATTCCACAGCTGTACAGTGCGACGCAGAATGTTAATTTTGTGCGAAATCACTTAAGGTGTTGCCGGTACGTAAGAATTCTATTCGAAGTTCCAATGGCAAAGGTTCACAATCGAGGTGTACCTCATGCTCCCACTTAACTTCCTCATGGTAGAGATGGAAGACTGCCGACACTGTTTTGGTTGTGCCGAGCTTCAATTTCCATATTTGGATTTATGCTACTAGAGCCACCACGTCTGTGGATAGAACTCCCTCCCACTGGCTGCCAGTTCCATCAATATGCATAATAGCGAGGTCNCAGCTGCGGTTCCTAACAAGCTCCATGTTCACACGGAACATGTGCCTGTCAGACAGCAGTCTCGACAGCTTCGAGTGAGGCCGCTGTGTCCTATATGCTGTTGTGAGAGCTATGCCTTCTTTTAGCGGTAAAGCTGTTCTCGATGTCAGGGGTTCCCAACCTGGGGTACATGTACCGCTGGGGCTACATTTGCTATGTGATGGGCTACATTAAGTTGCGCAGCAAGAGGAGGCCCTGGGGGCTGCGGACACCACCTTTGGGGTGGCGGCAATTCGGCAATTTGCAATTTTAAATAAATTTTTAAAAGTTTTAAAAGTTCTAACTCTTTTCACTTTTTGTGTTTAGAAGCCCTAGACTGGTAGCCTAAAAACTAAGAAAAGTTGTTTTGAAGTGAGCAAATTGAAGAAAAAGTTTGCTCAGAAGTACGGGTAAAATCCAGTGTTCTAAAGTACCCCAGCCTTTGTCTTGAAATCCGCGATTTTTAACATGCTTTTCAGTACATTTGCTTCCGAGAGACCTCAGTTTCGAACATTGGGGCGCTAAACTTGCTTATTGTCCCGGTCGCCATCTAACCTCGTTACGCCCCTGTTTACATAACGGAGATTATATTAATAAATTTTAGTATTGTAGCCTGCTTTATGCAGTATATATCTTTTTTTAGTTAAAGACATGGATGCTGCATGAATATAGATGTTTACATCTGTAACGTAGGTGTGCCGCCATCACTTAACTCTTTTGTTTGATCCCCCGGAATGAGTAAACGAAGCTAAGTGGTGCGACTTACCTGAGACTGAAAGTCATTAGGGAAGCAGTGGCGTAACTAGTGGTTTGACCCAGGGGTAAAAACGTAGCTGAATGTGCCCACCGGTATAAGCTCAGGTGCCTACTAGCCAAAACTAAGAAAAAATTGGAAAATGTTGGTGAATCCGGTTGTGGATGTATATGCTACAACACGAAATCACTGGAAAATACTCCGAAAACCACAAAAAACAACCTACTGAAAACCAAAAGATTCCTAAATACAGAAATATAAGTTAAGTGGGGGGCCGGTTTTTAAATTTAGTTTGCCAAGGGGCCGTCCGCACCCCTGCCCCCCCCTCAGTTACGCCACTGCAAGGAAGAAAATGTGACGAAATATGCCGGGTCCATATATGGATATGCAACGAAAGCAGAAAAAGAGGAAGGGTAGTGATGAGAAAGGTGGCGATAAGCAGAAAACGCAAGACTCATAATCGACAATGAAAAACAAGATCCATTTCAATTTGTGAATGTTTGAGTGTTTGGTTGTGATGTTGAAGATGCTATATCTTCAGTAAGAACGAAACATGTTCTTTCATTTTAAATTCTTGTAGAATAATCAAATTTGAGGGGTGGAGAGGGCGGCACTATTATGGCCGGCCCCTGGCCGCACTTAGTCTCACTACTCCACTGGGTATATTTAATGTCAGGAATAGAAGGAAAAAATATATTTATATATTATTTATTTCCAAATATTTATACATGTCTTACTGCTTCGGAGCTGCTTTATACATATATTAGTGAGTATTATTTTCAAAAATCATTAAGAGATGCATGCTCATCTGTCGAAATGCTGAAGAGGTACATGGTCAGCGAAAGGTTGGGAACCCCTGCGTTAGCAAGATGACTTGATCTGCCCTTGATCTCTCATGCCGGAAGTCTGCTTGCTCCAGTGGGAGTAGCGGGTCAATGACCGAGTCGACGCGGTTGTAGATAAGCTTTCAATAACATTGAAGGCTGAGCATAAAGGAGGCATCGGATGGGATCCCGGAGTGACTTATTTGGCTTTGGGATCGCAACTAGTAACCGTTTTACGTTTGCAAATCGCGATTGCTAGTGTGAAGCTGAGGTTCTTACGAAGTTCCACGATCACACACGGTTGCCAGATAATACTCTTGGCAGCTTGAAAGTAACGTCGCGGTGCAATACGGTGTCATATGTTGCTGTGAAATACAAACGCGATATTTCGAGAATCTTGAAGAAGACACAAAAAAGACTTCGGACGATAACTCTTGAGCTCCACAAGTGGCTTAGTTGACTTTGAGATCGCGACTACTCACGCTCATCTCCAGATGTTTGGAATTTTGAGTTGGTGCCAGAAGGAAGAAAATAAATTGCATAACCATGATTTAAGAGCATGGCCAGATTGCAGCATATATTCCGGGAAGATAGAATCTAGTCCTGGGATTGTGCCTTGCTATGGACGTGATTGAGTGCAACATGAAGGTCCTCGGCAGGGAAGCTTCCAGAAATGTCCTCACCCTCAGGTTTTGGAATTGTCCAGAAGTCAGAAACCTCCTTAGCCACGTAGAACTGCAGGCTCGCGTCTTGTGAGGCTCGTTCTCGTTCTTCACAAGCTGTGAAGCAATACAATATGAGTTTCCCAACCTTCCTTTGAGCTTTTCGATGGTATTTCACGTCTTGCGGCTGGAGTGCAGGCCCGTAGCCAGGTTTTGAGGTTTGGAGGGCAAAATATATTTTTAGGGGGGCACGATTTTTGTTTTCATTATATTTTTAAAACAAATTTTTCTGGAAAAAAGAAAATTTGGGGAGACACAAAAGAAATTTGGGGGAGTACTGCCCCGAATGCCCCCTCGTGGCTACGGGCTCGCTGGAGTGTGAGAATTCAGTAGAATGGACCGCTTTACAATCGCTCTCTTTGCATCAGGCCAGGATATAGTAGGGAAAAGCACTCTTGTCGGAGTTAGCCCCTGGTGGGGCTCGAAGGAAGGTGCGACGGAGTTTCTAACACTTCAAACATAGCACTAGTTTTGTTTCGTCGGTTACATGGGTAGATGTTTGGGCCGGAAAACTTTTGCACAAATCCTAGTACGCCTCCTCAACTTTGATGGTGTTCAAAGGTGGTCAGGCTTCCACGAACCCATCTGCAGGGCGTCGAAAGCGATTCGAGTCAGCCTCGTGAAAGTTTCAACATTTCACCGGACATGAAAAGCTGCGGAGGTGTTATAAGTGCCTGCAACTGTACATCATTGAAATAACTCTCGAGTCAGCACATAGTCGATACCACCTAAATACTTTTTATTAAAAAGTCACCATGTCAGCCGTCTAAAACGTGACACATCCTTTCATAAGAAACGAAGAAACTATGGCACAACGTCAAAATGACAAAGACAACAGTTCGATTAGTTATGTACTCTCCACGATGGGGTCAAGCAAGGCATCGAAATGGATTTCACGTAAAATTAAGCATCCTCAGTCCTGAAATTTGCAAGCGAAGCTTACTGAAGAAAAGTTGTAAGGCTAAAGTAAGAGCAGAGTAAACAAACAAACTCAAGACTAAATCGAATGAATCATAACATAAGCTCAGAAATCTGAATATCTTAACTAACTGACTGGCGTCAAGAACACCAGCTGCGAAAAAAAGGAAACTGTGATTTATAAAATTAGAAAAAACGTTTACTTAATAAATGATTTTACTAAAACTTGAAATTAACTGGCTGACGCCGATTGTTAAAAACTACAGCGATCTAACTCGTTGTCAAATGACTAAGGACGCTAGAGAGATTTACCAAACCGGTGCGGAGGCAACAATTCTCCGGGGTGCGCATTTCAAAACTGCGATACGTACGTTGCGTGGGAGCCAGCTCGCTGCATTGGGAGCAAAGCCAGCACACAAAGCGGTAGGTAAGGTCGGACTGTGTCAAACAACACAAAGAAAAATTATCGCAAGAATTATTTCGTATGGGGAAGGTTATGTTCTGAATTTTAGTTTGCGCGTTGCGCTGGTGATACCATTTATTTTCATAGATATCCAGAGAGTAGAACTTGGTTGTTCGACAAAAGTAACGGTGTATGCTTCGTGTAGAGATGTTTTGCTTATGGCTCTTTGAAAAGTGTCGTGACAAGGCCATCTGGTCATTGTCAGTTTTACGATCCTATTTTTTCCCGGTTACTGGGGTGCGCTGAGCATCTCTTGGAAAATACGCTGCTAGTTTGATCAACAGACTGTTCATGACATATCACACAGGTAGCCACATAAATGCCAAAGTTTGCGCAAGTCAAGTTTTGGTTCAGCGGGAAAGTTCTATTTTTTGCCAGCAATTTTGAAACATTTGGTACCATGGATTCGCTATTTTTCCATGGCAAACCCATGCACAGCGCTTACGTGGCCTTGAACCACCTTTGATTTGCTTTCGTTTCTTGTTTAAAGCAAGATTTTTCATTAAATGAATGTTTAAAGCAAGGCTTTTCATTAAAACTACTAATAGAAGGGGTTTTCGACCAGTATTTTGCGGAGTTTGGGGCGATCAAGAGTATCAGAAAGATCGGGTGGGGCTTCCCTACGACCCATACTGTATATTTTTTGATAATCATATGTTTTGTGGTAAGATTTTTAATAGTTTTCCGAGTTTTTGATATTTTTCATGTTTTTGATCATTTTCATGTTTTTGCGTTGCGTTTACATGAAAAACGGTTCATATTCTTGCGTCTACGTGAAAAGGAACTTGCTGTGAAAGAAATAGATTTAATTAAATGAATCCTAACATTGTGTGCACCACCACAAGAACAAAACGCTTTCTAAAAGATAGACAAATGGAATAGTTTTTTAGGACTTCGGCATTTCTCATACCGTCATCACTCGGTGATGTGAAATCACCATTTTTCCTTACCTTGCAACTAACGTAAAGTTTGCATGTTATGCTCAATTCCAAAGAAATTGTAAGAATCCTATCTTTGTCGCGTCGCAAAGAAAGCTGTCTTATGCATGCCAAACTTTTGTTTTCCGCAGCAATTACTCCGAACGAAGAGCCGTAAGAGAGATGGTCAACAACAGCCTGCAAGACTTCTTTCATTATAAGGAAAGGAAAAGTGCACCCTTTTTGTTTCTCTATGCGACGTGTTTAGTAATTTGTTATAATTTCCTTTTCTGCACAATTCAATGCTTACAGAAGAATCGATAAACTTTGATTAAAACTTTGAAGTCTAACATTTTCACAGCCCTCTAACAAATCGAAAAGCCTTAAAGCTTTGCTGATTTGCCGCCGTGTCGAGCACCGAACCAATAGCTCTCATGTCTTTAAATTCTAATGTTCGCTGCTCTAGCCTGGAGTAACCGTTGCACCAATCGAACAGCACCAACTCAGTGTAATCAACATTCTGTATCTAACAACGTGTTTTTGTACAGTTGTTTTTATATTTAGCAGCCAATCGCTCTTTGCTGTCGCAACATGTGATCTTAAATCTTTTTATGTAGTTGAAAATCATCTGCTCGCCTTTTATGAAAAATACATAATCAGACTAATTCAGATCAAACTTTCAAATCACAGTGATTTTGAAACTGACTATCCTACAAACAGAGCGTGACCTTTTAAAAAGCAAATCAGATGCTTTTTTCTCTAATGAAATAACACCGCTCAGACTAAAAAAATCTAGAAAGTATTCTGTTCAAAGACACACCAGATCTCGGAAATGCGCAAATGTCACAATTTCAAAAAGTTGAGTGAGTAAAAGTGTATTTAAAAATTAAGCACCATTGAAATATTGAGTGCGCCGTAGTGAAGTGAATCTGGTTATCGCAGTGCTCTTGGCCAATCTGAATGTAGCGCTGTAATAGTTCGGCCATCGTAACGTAATGCTGTATCGCAGTAACATACATCCAACCCTGTATAAAACTCACGCCACAAATTATTCTGAAGACAAATGTCAGACGTCAGCAAAATTTTTAGTGATTTAAGATTCATTTTGCCTTTATAAGATGGCTTTGCCCATCTAAAAGTTTCAACTCATCTGTGATATTGCTTGTTTTCGTGATTGCCAATGCCAGCAATGCTTTTCATCTGCTGCTCTTCAGCCACAGCCCTTGTTCTGTGACATCCGAGATCTTTCTCAATTTAGAGACCACTTGAAAGGGGTCAAAGTTAAAAAGATCACTGTATTTTTCTGTTATATCTGCTTGTGGACAAAAGATTGCAGTAAACCTTGTTTTATGTGTATTATAAAACATTCAGAATAAGAGGGTCACTTTTGCCAATCGATTCCTCTTTGCTTTCAGTTTTTTATTCATAACATTTGCCGAATGTATTTCGTGACTAACAAAAGCACTCCAAACTAATTTTTGGTTTTAAACAAAGAGCACCTATTAGAGTTGTTGATTTTCTTGTTATTGCAAAATATATGAATTGCTTTATTGTACTTGTAAATATGAGAACTTTATTTTTAATTTCTTGGACCAAGCTTTTTTGGAAAAAAGCTAATAAAGGCGTTTGAAAACTGAGAAAGTTCTTGCACGTTAAATCTATTTTCACGAATTCGGGAGATGTAACAAGGACTCTGTTTTTTTGTTTCTCTAAGTTATTGGAATCGGTTATGGACTGTTTATATCAGGTTTTCTTTGATGGTTTCTCTTTTATACCTCCTGCTCAGCGTGAAGTAAAAGTGTTGATCAATTTAACAAGTAGAACTAAGTATGTTTTCTACCCCAGCTAAACTGACACAAACAAAACCGAAGACCATTCTGCAAAAACAGTTTGAGAGTTCGCATCATGTGGCCAGTAGCGCAGCCAGCCTAAAAGTTTGGGAGGGGCCAAACAAATTTTGGGGAGGGCAAAATGCTTGAGTTTAGGCAAATAACACTATTTTGTTCGAATACCATCTCTTAAAGCACAAAGTAACTATACCCCTAGGCCTCCCTGGCTACGACTATGCATGTGGCAAGCTAAATTACAGCGATGTTTGAAGCAGAGTTTCGCTTTTCTGGTTACGAGAGTGGACAGAAGTTGTCTGTGGTGTTATCAATGATGAAACAAGCTGTGACATTATAATCGATAAGAAAAGCAAGCATAAACTGCTCTTACAGTGGTCTTTATGGAAATGAATAAATGCAAATCCTGAGAGCAACGCCTAGGGCTAATTTCTAGCGCTGAGGTGTTATACTGGTGGATGTCTCTCCAACCAATATCAGAAGCAGATGGGTACTTGCATGAGGCAAGTTTATTTCGAAATGATCAAAGCTGAAAAGCGCTGCAGAACAGACACTTTGTAAAAGTGGTAATGAGTGTTTTCACGGTAAATGGAAGCACCATTGCATTCGTTTCACCACATTCACGGAAAGGCCGGATAATGACCACAAAGCGTTTGCTCGAAGCATCCTGGTCGCAATGCATATGCGCTTATATTTAATTGACAATTGTCACACACATTTACTTGTTGGTGTGAAAGGTTAGCTCCTCTAAGAAATCAGGATCGGAAACTTCGTTATTAATTTAAGTTTATCTGAGGAAGAAGAGTAAAGTGATTGAGACCTCGTTTGTGTATGAATCTGTATATATTTCGCTTGCAAAACAGTATTTACTATTTGCAACAATGTGTATTCGAATGAACGTTCAAGTGTATTTCAGAACTTGATTAGATCCTCTTTTACAACCATTATTCTCTTAACAAGTGTCAGATAAGTAGTGCACTATAATTTTAGTTTTAGAAAAGCACGTTGTGCAGAAAGAAATGCAATAGAAATAGAAACACATCCCTAACAAACAAATGGCAAGCTCTTTCCTCATTGGGAAATGTTAACCAGCGTTAGTCAACCGTTGTTGCTGAAGCGGCTGCAGGGTTCTTGCTTGTTCTCGCAGTGGAGTAGGCGAGAATGCGCAGCGCAATTCAGTATTATTGATCGAATGCACCTCGTGCATAATAGCGAGGCGCACTTACCCCGAGGCACGACACGCGCGATATTGAGATGTTTCAAGGTCTCGTTCTGACATGTCTACATTTTTCTTTGTGAGACATTTCCAGTTTTCTTTGTGAGATATTTTCGAGTCTTCTTTGAGAGACGCAAAAGGAAGTCAACAGAAATAAAGAAACATCGTGATGCAAGAATTGTAATGCAAAACTTAGTTTCGCAGGTCCAGGAAATCCTAGACCACATTGGTTCCCAACACGGTCACTACATTGCAATGCAAGCTTTGCGCCATCCAATGTTTAAACCTTAATCTTAACATTTCCACCAACTATCAACAAATTCTGCAATGCATTTTTGCACATATAGCCTACAAATTTTACTCATGTTATGGATTAATACCGCAACAACTTGGCATGATAGCAGACGATAAATTTACGAATAAACAAAATTAAACCAAATATCCAGCAGATTTTAAGCTGTTCTGCATTTACTTTTTTCAGACTCACTTGCCTCGGGCCCCCCTTTTCAGGGGCCTCCCTCAAGGTGTTTCGCACGTACTTTTTCCTCATTTTTGATAAAGAACGTCTTATCAACTCATATAATATATTCCGAAGCAGATCATAAATAAGTTCTCTGCTTTCAAAGGGGCAGCCAGTGTAATTCGTAAGTAGTCTGCTTTTGAAAGGCCCCCCATCAGCAATCGTAATGTGTAAGTGTTCTGTTTTCAAAAGGGCCCCCAGTGGCAACTGTAATGTGCAGGTACTCTGCTTTCAAATAGGTCCCCAACAGCAACTGCAATGTGTAGGACTAGGTACTCTGCTTTCAAAGGGGATCCAAACGTCACTGTTATGTGTAAATGCTCTACTGTCAAAAGGCCTCCACCAGCATGTCTAATGTGCAAATAAGGTAAAGCTTTAAACAAACCTCAATACCTTAAATAAAATGAGGGTTAAATTTGTTCCGAAACGTTCTGAAAAGACCCTATCAAGTGAGAGCAAAAATTTATATAAAATGGTAATTTTTTTCATTGTCGAAGAATGAAGCTTCTCGCGGTATTGTGTGGACGAATGTGCAAAAGGGGCACTTGTTTTAAGAGCATATGTAGTGCATATGAAATCCAATGAGTTTTATTTTGTTCAAACATAGACCTGTTTGTACTCCATTAAACTGTGTTAAACTGGATGTACGGTTTTGATTAATACTTTGTAAATTGCAGTCTAATATTATTTGTTTAATACTGCATATTCTTGAATGTAGTTAAAACTAAGAGGATGAAATTTAATACAAATTTAGTGTTTTGAATCTGCTAGATTGTTGCCTGTGGTTTCATTGAGTCCCTTAAGGACATGGTAGTGAGCAAATTCAGGAAACCAAGCATTTTTTCAGGGGGAAACTGTGTTACAAACTTTTTAGTATATTGATGGTGAATGCAGAGAAATGGGGCGCAAAATTAGAGAAGCAGGGAAAAATTGCTGTCGCTTGACTATTGCGTGTTGTTAGCTTTGTCTTCCCAACTTTCAGTGTTTTTAAAGTCGTGTATCATGAATAACTTTTTGTATTTTTTGTTTTATGTCAGTCATGTAGTTTCAGGAACGTATCCTTGGGTGGCCCGCATATCCCTTTCCTAGGCTGTATCAAAAGATCTTACCACGGTTGGCTGAGTGTGATGGCGTCATAAGAGGGTCCTTTTTTCAGCCTTGCCTCGGTTCCCCAACCCTAAGTCCACTATTGTGCATGAAAATAAAAATTATGTCTCCTACCAAAAAATCTTTTTTAACCCATTAATGGCCAGCACCCAAAATCCAAATCATACCTTTCTGTTTTTTTAGTGTCCGTTTTACAAATGCACTAACATGAAAATCAAAGCAAAATATCGGTTAATTTTTTGCGGTTGCTAAGCAACAACATGTTCCAATAATGCAGTGGTTCCCAACCGGGGTGCCATTTACGACACTCAGGAGCGCCGCGAGCTAATGCGTTTTTCAATATATCATTTAAAATACTATGTTCAAAATGTCATCAAACCTTAAAGCAAATTGCTATAGATTCGCCACTGAGTGCCGCAAATCATATTTGTTTTCTGTAGGGTACCACAAGCCTAAAATGGTTGGGAAACACAGCATTAATGGAACAATAGTCCAATGTGGTTTGACAGTTGCGTGATAACTCCAGTTAACGTTTCTGATACTTTCTTTTCTCTTGCGTCGGTTAGACAACTGTTTCACCGTGGCACTACCGCAATTTTTCATCGTTGCTCTGATGGCTATGTACCAACAGGCCCGTGGCCAATGTTTTAGGGTTTGTGGGGACAAAATAAATTTTTAGGGGGAAAATATTTTTTTTAATTATAAGTTTAAAACAAACAGTAACGTGACAAATGTCATGGTGAAAGTTCCTTAGTACAATTTAATTTTTATTAATGAGGTTAACCTTTTTATGCAATGTGCGGTAATGTTGCGAGTTGGCGTAACAGTTTAAATGTGCTTCCAGCAACAAAAGTCCAGCCAGAGTACATATCAATAAGGCGTAACCCATGAAAGTCGGCAGTGTAACAAGTGATTGCTTTTGCATTTAAACATTTTCGCAATTTGAAGGCATTATTAGTCTCTGCAGAGATGGCAGTGTCAAACCAACCAGCAAATTTTTTAAATAGGAAATCGATTTTACGTAAATATACGCATCTTCAGTCCTGAAATCTGCAAGCAGTGCTGGCCCTACCATTGGGCGAACTAGGCGCCTGCCTAGTGCGCCGGGCGAAAGGGGACGCCAAAACTACAATTGCGTGCTGCAGAAAGTGACGAACGCACACCAAAATAAGGGAAATAAGGTGATGAAAGTGAATGAAACACACGATCATGCAGTTTATGAAAAGATAAATGTACTACACTATTTCAGGTTTGCTGTAGAAGGGTTAATATTTTTCCTATTAATTTCAGTTTCACATATACTAAACAAGCTACGTCGCAATTTGCTATAAATTTTATTCATGTAGTGAACTTTTACTAATGTACAAAACGACCTTAGTATTTCCGTAATGTATGTGATGAGTAGAGTAAGGATCTTTGCATAGGAGGGGTGGGCATTGGAAAGGATCTTGCCTAGGGTGCTCACAAGTGGATCAATTGTCTCCTGTCGGGACCAGCAAAGCATGCCCTCCAGGCGATTCTTTATTAAGCTCACTGCAAAACTTTAAGGCTACCATCTCTGTTCTTTTCATTTCTCGATTTTTGTTTTTTCCTGGCTGTGCCGCTGTTACCCAAGGTTAACGTCGAAGCCTTCACTAAACCATGTTTCGATCATCACGTGTGGTTAGGTCAGGAAACCCTGCCGAAACGCCAGCATTTTTAGCGTTAGTAGCCTAGTTCATGGCTTCTCAAAATTGTTCGTTCTGCGATGCATTTTTAAAACGTTTTTTATGCGTCCGCCTTGATGGATAGCCTAGTTGATGATACTTGTAAACATCCCGTTACAAAGCTCAAGAGGCATTTTTATCTACGGCGAAATCATACAAATGCACGCAATCCTCGATAGTAACTGTACATTAATAAAACTACCACGTAAAGGAAACAGCAAGGCGAAAAAACTTAACAAAAGACAATTCAGTTTATAGAAGTTATCAAGCGCAACTAAAAGGATGGAAGCACTTGATGATTTTCATACTGACACTTCTGCCCGTACTTGAGAAGACCGCAACTGGGTAAATACGTTTCTTGGCAAGATTCTGTGTACAGTTGTTTACCTAATCGTCGATAAAACTTGTGCCGAGTCTTGAACTACGTTATTCAAACCAAGGCAGCTTAGTTGCTGCTGTCATCACTTTCAGGATTTATTCTTATTTCAGTAACACAGAAAGTGCTTTGTTGAAATTCACGTGTGTATACCTTTAATAGTACGTGAGTAATTATTAATTCAAATTGATTTGTTTGACCAAAAATGGCTTGGAGTATTTTCCATATTTATGTAAAGTTTCTGAAACGGTGTAAGCACTTGACGAATTGGACTTTGCTCATATCTCTGCCAGTCCAATAAGAGTCAAGACCCTGATTCAAAACCTATGATGTAAGCGCATGAGTATACGGAAAAACTGAACGTAGTGGATGGTTATATTTCAATCAGCTTATAAACGCGTTTTCCTTTGGGAAATATAGAAATATTTTACCACTCACGAACTTGCGCAGATCGTTGCTAGAAATGGCTTAGTTCGCAGCGGTTTTACGGTTTCTGGTTCATTTCTGCAGCAAGCGTTGTGCGAAAACTTCTATGCAGTGCCGGATTAAGGTTGCGCGGGGCCTGTAGCATATTAACAACGCAGGGCCCTAAGTTAAAAACACACTTGAACAAGTGAACAACTGTTAAATAATGAATTCTGCGAGCATCCACATGTGACTACCATTAGCAGGCACAGATTTACCATTAGGCTAAAAAGGCCCCGAAAGTATGGAGTAAGGACAATTTCCAGCATTTTTATTTTTGTTTTGGTTCAACGCACGTTTTTTTACCATGTCGCTAACAAAGGATCTCTGTAGCAGGGGTGGGCGAACTTGTTCAATGGAAGAGTCATTGGCAGAAAACCAAAAACACCAGCGAGCCGCAAAAGCAGTTTGTAGTGTCAAATACAGTTCAATAAAGAATGCAGGTTTTACATGAAATGACCTACATATATCAAATCGCGTAGACTTCTTGGCAAACCTTACGAATTCGTGTAAATACGTTGATAAATGGAACAAACATTAAATATGAGGCGACAACTCGCTATCAATTTGAGATATTGCTATTTAGCTAGAAGAACCACACAAAACATGTCGGCGAGCCACAGTTTGCCCACTATTACGGAGAAGAATGAGCGCGAGGGATTGAAGTGAATGACGATGAACGTTCCCTTTTTATGGCGTTGAGAATTGGTTATTTTTGGCACAATGTGTGGAACAAAACGCCTAAATCCATTTTTCAGATTACACGAGGCCAGTGAGGTACGCAATAAATAAGTAATGGGAGAGGAGTCAGATAACGTCACCGCTGCCTTTTTCGTTAGTTTCATTGTGACTGTTTTTGTTCCTGATATCGAGGGAATTCAGAATAAAGTAATATGTTTATGAATTGGAACAAC
>JGI24159J19872_10005366_pt1 | contig 16569 bp, 9 predicted proteins | sample Ectturendosymbi4_FD_19872 | JGI IMG/M metagenome (IMG submission 19872) | reverse complement strand
ACTTGAATAGAGATATGTGCAAGTTTGAATCATCGCAAAAAGACGAAAGCAAATGGCAGTCGACTGATTCCTCGAAAGCATACAGAAACACTAATGCTTTTAAGTGACTAAAGGAATAGTGTTACATCAAATTGCTTTGCCCTTTAAGTAACGAAAAGCCAAAATTTTGGGTATTTTGGCTGGTTATATTACCGACCATACCTCGCCAACCGATAGAGATACAGTAGTCAGACAGACATTTTTATTTAACATCTGAAAAAATCAGATATCAGGGGGAGGAGAATGACCGCAAGGTCTTTGAGTCATCCTCCCCCACGAAATACAAGTCGAACTGCACAGAAGACGCGTCATAATCTACAGAAATCTATACATATATCTGCAAAAGACGGTGCAGATAACAACAAGACATTAGCACAAACAGGACGCGCTACAACACAATTACAGCAGCCAAGCGGAAAAATTAAGTTTTTATGATACGTATGGATGTTCAATTAAATAGTTTTTCTGTTATCAAGAGAATCGAAAATAATTGACTAGTTTATAATCATTTGGAATATCATTCCATATTGTGGGTCCTCGAAAAGATGTGTGACGTCGTTCACTAAGTGTCTTAGCTAGGTGAATTTCATATGTCAATGTGGAAGTTTGTCTAGTTTCTCTGATTTTGGTAGTAGCAGAAATGTTGAAACCATTTGTGATATAATCAGGAAAGATATTGTGATAAATTTTGTACACATGTTTTGCTAATTCATAATTATAAATGTTCTTGACCTGTACCATGCGTGCTGAATAAAATAGATCTCTAAGTGAAACGCGCGCTCTACGATTTACTTTAAGTAAACTACGGACAGCTCTATTACCAGATCAACAATACTTGACCAATTGGCTGTAGCTCAAATCAGTAGAGAGCTGTTCAAACTCTCTAAGGATGCAGAACGTCTTTTAATTTCCATTAAAAATTGGAGTTTTAGTTTTGAACTTTTTGGGAGATGCCAAAGAACTGGGGCAGGTAAAGAGTTTTTCGGATGACGTCATCGGGGCCTGATTAAAAATTTCAAGGGGGGATTTTCCTGTTTTTTTTAAACACTAGACGAATCCTCTTCTTTGTAGCCCTGAATTGGCATTCTAGTCTTTGTGGTTAGTAAATGACCAAAAAACACAAATTAATCAATTACTTTCGTGTTTTTTAGCCATAACTTGCCAACCGCAAACGCTAGGAGTTCAACCAAGGGATCCAAAGATGAGGTTTTTCGGATATTTTTTGAAATGAAAAAACAAACGAATCCCCCCATTAATTTTTTCTCAGGATCAGGTGACGTCATGCCAAAAACTGTTGCCTTTACCCAGTTGTTTCGTCACTTCCAAGAAAGTGCTAACCAAAACCTTAACAATTTTTTAATCGAAGTTACAAGACGTTCTGCATGTTTGGAGGGTTTGAATAACTCTGCACCTCTATCAGCGGTCAGGTATGGCCAGTTATGTACCAGACAAAAGTCCAAAATTTTGTTTTTTCGGGAATTCAAATGTTAAACTGGCATTTGATTGAACAGTTGGAAAATAACATTCAATGTGTGGCTAATAATTTCGGACATGGATGTTATTGGATTTTCTGTTGTTATATTTGATACTACCTTGATAAGGTAGTTGAAATCGTTGTACTTCAGTTTGTCGTTTGATTCTGTTTACCCAAGACAGTTTGAAGTTTCGTCTATCTCGCAGTATTATTGTTTTTATCAAATGTCGAACTTGTTTCATTGTGATTTGAAATGTGTCTTTTCTTCAGTATAAAAACAGTAATTGCAATAGGTGTATTTTCTTTCCACATCATGCGAAGCTTATCCAGATGCATGAAATTTTACGGGAAAAACTGGTAACAGGCAAAACCTGTGCTTAAATTGAAGCTGAGAAAGAACGGTCAAAGTGTAGATGAGATGTTACAACTCGAGGGTTTAAAAATGGTTGCAAAGGTTTAAACAACAGGGAGGCTTGTAAAAGCAGAAGCATGATCAGCGAAAACTGTTTTGATATGATGCAACCTGAAACTTTCCCTGATCCTAACACACCTCACACTTTTAAATATTCGGTTGTTTTCTTCGCACATGTATCGGTTTGTTTTTGGAGAGGCGAGCTCAGAATGTAGGGTCCGTGATGTTTCGGTAAAGAGACACCGAGCTCGACCTGTTTCCCTCTTATTGCCTGTGCTGCACTGCGATTTCCAAAACTAGATGACTTCCTCTTGGCGCTGTGTCATGCGGCGTCATATACCTCGAAACTCGGCAATAACAAAATTGTACTTACCTGTTACAAAGGATACCACCATTGCCACAATCACAGTAACGAGAAAGGAGACGGTTGAGTAATGGAGCGGCGATACCGCAAACAACGTGTCTTGAATAACTGTCCTATACACACATAAACTGTGAAGTTACTTATTTTAAGTTTTCGCTACAGTATTCAACACATGTCAGCGATTTTGAAGCAAAGTAGAACATCATGTACAACTCCAATCAATCTACACATGTGGCAACCAATTCTAGAAATGTGGTTCAAATTCAAAAAATAAATTCTAAATAATTTCTACAAAATCTACAATTGCGGCAATTCTTCATAGGTCAAGGTATATTGGTTTGCTTCGTTCGATTCAAATTACTGTAAAAGAAAATGTACTCCTTTCAATAAATGTCTCTCGCATTATGAGCGTATTGTAAGCTGCTACTTTCTTAGATTCCTTTGTAACTATAAAGCGAAAAGCAATTTACATGACGCAGTAAACATCGAGGCGGAAAATGAACGTTGGCTAATTGCATTTCATGCGTTCAGAAATTAAATGAATTGTTTGCATTCACTTTGCTGTTTGCAAGTTTTCGAATTTTCCACAAAAATTTCCAAGATTCTACAGTAAAATTAAAGCTGAAACTGAAAAAGGTACATGGAACGAAGTCTTTGATAGTTTGCTACCTTGTTGAAGTTGTTCCAATCGTTTCAACAGTTACAAGTGTGGAGGATACATTTTGATGAGTAATAAATATTTCTGTGAAGTTAAGCGATGGTGGCTCTACACACAGTTCAATGGACGTTGGCGAAAAGCTGTATTTTTCTGGAGGTTTACCATATACGAGACTGCTTACTGCCACCCAACATTGGAAAACGGTACCCAATACTTGGCCTGCAATTGCTCCCTGTTAGAGAAAAACAAATAAAAATTATGACTTCAACAGTAATAAGAGAGTGCAGTGTACTCTTCAAAATATGTTTTGCTGCAGCATAATGAAATAGTTTTTCCTATGTCTGAAATATTGCAAAAATGATGATAGTCATGAAAATAAACACAATTGCCTCATTAAATCCATTTAAAATTGCTTAGTTTCGTAACTTTACAATTGCAAGTTGATATGTCCCAAACATGATATCTAAGGAATAAATCCATCGTAGAACATAATACAGCATTAAAATTACAGCACCACCAACTAACGCATGTTCAGATATAATAAAGTGCTTTCCCAGTCAACACGATTAATAAACAATTATCACAAACCTGAAGAAATGTTTCAAAAATTTAACCGGGGCACTACAACCGGTACGAAAATGACGGAAGTTGGAATAAAGTTTTAATCAGTTATTGCAAAGGTTTTGGTATATTGTAAATGCAAATGTGTTTTCAGCCATTTTCACGTTTGCTCACCCTACATTCTATTTGACGAATTTTAATGTTAAGTTCAAATAATATGCACGTTATGTGCTAACAACGCAACACGAAGCCGCAACTGATACTTCCTCTCTTAGGAAGTGCTTCGGACATTTGTATTGGTGAAATTTAAATACAGTCATCTGCACATGTGAAGGCTAATATAGTTCCCTGTCACTCCGCCATGTACAATTCTACAACCTTATTATGGAACATCATGCAAACCACTGAAACACTACAAATGCCTGTCTGACTGCTAGCAGAGGCTAAACATTACATCCATTGCCATCGTTTCTATAAGAACATGAGATACGTGACAGTACTAGCACACTAGGCATGATCGAAGCCTATTCTAGAAGAAATCAAGGTAATGTCACAGTTTAGCTGTTTTGTAAAAGACCGAGTTTTAAGAACTCTTGCTCTAATTTCATTTTAAGAACTCTTGCTCTAATTCACAAATCACATTTAACCGAGTTTCAAAAACTCTTGCTCTAGTTGCTTTTTCACAAATCGCATAAACTTTTTGTTTATGTGTGCAATAGGTTACTTTAGGAATAACTCACGGTCTTACTTCACTTGGTAATCAGAAGGGATTGAAACGGATAGAATGCATTTAAAGTATTATATACAATCTCGCTGCTGATAATCAGGCATGCACAGTTAATTTACCTTTGCGTTGCACCAAGGTAAAAACAAACCCAACGTGAATACGGCTAACATCGGACCTCCAAGGCTACCAAGTATTATAAAAGTTAGTTCAATGATTGTTACTTCCATGTATTGGACGCAAAACGCGTATCCCATTGATAGAAGTCCAAATGCAGCCACTGTAAAAGAGTTGCATCAGAGTGTGCAAGTTTGCTTTACAGTCTGGCAAAACCAATAAGAGTAAGCAGATTGCTAAGGCCACTAGCGTATGCACTCACATTTACACGACCACACCTCTCCAGTTCAACGTTTTCTGATTTCATGAAATTACGCATTATTCTTGGGATTTGTAGACGGTAAATTTAATATATTCGTCTTTCCTTCGCAAATATGCTCTTAGCTACTAAGCATGAATACCTCACAACGCTCATTTCTGATTCAATAAAAATAGCAAGTGAAAAAACATGCAACGTTATAAAACTGTAGCTTACCAAGTAGCTTGCTGATGGTAACTTGCATCGATGGTGTGATGTTGGGCCATCCTTTCAAAATGAAATCTTCCAAAAATAAAATTCCCACAGCATTGATTGCTGATGAAACGGCACTGGAAACAAGAAAAAATAAATTGGTTTAATGTCAAAATGTAAACACGTCTGCCTCAACAGGGACATAGACGGATCTCTCGGTAAATCGGATGCCCGGTTAAAAATATTTTTAACAGCTCTTTGTAATTAAAAAATGTTAATACCGAGCACGACATGACACCTTCATCTGAAGAATCTCTTGAATTCTCGACAAAAGCAGGACTCCCGTCGCCACAGGGTGGGGCGCTTTTGAGGGCTTAGCCTCGCCAAAAATCCAAGCCCCGCCAAATTGAAACAGCAAACACAATAAATCAGTTTAGTTTTTTGTCAATTTTTAGAGTGTCAAGACCCCAGCACAAACCCAAAGCTCTCTCGCAGAAACGCAAAGCCCCCTATTGAAAACTTTCTGGCGACGGTTCTGAGTCGACGTGAGGCGTTGGTAGAAGGGAATTCAATGAATATATGATGCTCAGTCCTAACAGAACCATATTGGCAATTTCGACGATAGTGGCCATCGATATAAAGTTTTCTGTGGCCCATGCGAAACTCGCGCAAGATTGCAGTTAAAGGAGTGCTATAACCGCGCAAATAGTATGCGTTGCTTGTCTTGGCGAGAAACAAGTTAAATACTTTGAAGCAGAATTTGGCGAGAACGTTAAACAAAACACGCAGGGGGCAGTGAATTCCAAAGTTTTCAGCGTTTTATAAAATTGAAATATGCAGAGTCGAGGTTTTGCGTGAGTGTAGCTGTACACTGAGATAAAAATGCGATGAGTAGTTGGAAAGATTTTGAAATATTTGGAACAAAGGAAGAGAGGAAATAAGGGCATGTTCCGAAAAGTATGTAGCAAATGCGATAAGAATTTGAATGACGACGGAGGTGTAGATATGTTCATGAGATGTAGTCCTGTGGCAACCAAGGATAAGCTTTGTAGCAACAATTGAACGCTTTCTAGATAAGTGATGTCTACAACAGAAAACTTATCATAAACACTATCTTCTTAATCAAGGACGGACAAAACGTATGCACGATAAAAGCAATAACAGTGAATTTCTTGGTGTAAAGTGTTCAATTCCTTCAACACATTAAATATTGGCATTCCTCTGTGATGCTGTATTGAGATGTGCAAACGCCAAGTCATAGATTTATGAAAAATGAGTTCGGGATGTTTGATGGAAGTAACTGCAGTTAATGCTTGGTTACGAAAATGTGACGGAGGATGAAGAGGTAGATTGGTTGCAATTGAAAGAACTCGCATTTTTGCAACACTGATGGCATACCACTACAGAAATCAAACCACAAGTCTAATTGACACATATTATGAAACAATAGAGTATGCATAGTTTCAGGATCTTTAGAAGAACATTATAATATCACCAGCCAATAAAGAGATGGCAAAGTTTATGTTTGTACCAATAAATCAAAAAGTAATGGCCAAGCTCAAACCCCTGTGGCGCTCCAGAAAAAACATGGAATAGTTCAAAAATGAAAGCTTCCAAGACGCAAAAGCTGCTAGCTTCTTGATAAGTATGACGGCATGACGTTGCGAAGAGAGTCAGTGACACAAAGCTGGTGCATAGTTGAAAAAGAAGAACGGTGTGAACAACTTTGTCAAACATTTGAAATATTTAAAAACACAACCTGTGATTAGCAGCTACTCAATACAGTAACAATAAGTTTATAAGTAACTTCCACTTGGTTAAAATTTTGAAATAATGTTTGTGAATCCAGAGTTGGTATTAAAAAGCAGGTTTTTAGATTCAAGATATATGCAATCATGAGCATCGGAAGTGGGAATCAAGGGGGCAAAGACCCCTGGATTTTGAAATATTTAGCAAAATGTTGTTTTCCGAGTTTTGAGAGGAAAAATTTAAATTTCACCACTTTGGGCCAGCCCAGGAAAAGTTTTGGAAAAATCCCCNAGTGGCCCCCCTGGAAAAAATTCTTCCGACGCCCATGTATGTAATGGTGATTATGGATATATTTTTCAAGCATTATTGATACGTAATGATGGAAATACTAACTACACTCCACATGTGACATAAGCAAGGAATTTACTAGGACATTTTTAATAGGATATCACTTTCATGGAGAACTATGCATAGTCAGTCCTTAAGTCTGCAAACAATGCTTATTCAAATAGAATGAGCTGTTCCATAATATTACGCCAGATATTACAGTATTGTCGGAAAAAAATTAAGAAAAATTCGATTAATTCACCAAATCCAGGCTAGATGTTTGAACATATCTGGAATTGCGACTTTTAAAATTACAAGCATTTATGAATGCAGAGAAGCCTACAAATAAACAGATATTTACGATCTTGAAGTAGCCAATGTCGTGTACAAGTACAAGAAACCACAGATACGTTTAAATAGATTATTTCATGCTCACAGTTGTGATACGAAGCAAAATAAAACTCGGTAGTTTTCGTTGCCGACAGCACATTCAAAACTCAAGTATGGAAATATTGAAGTACATTGCAATAGAAATCTGATCACAAACTCTTTCAGAATTATTAAAAACTGAAAAATTTTGAATTTGTTACTCAGGTTCGAGTAGCAACTTTGGTATTGTCCATTTTCCTTGTGTGGGTTCATTAATTCTGTAGAACTGTTACAACTGTTGAAACGACGTGTCCTGGTGTGGGGGCCATTTGTGTAGAGACGGATGTCTTGGAAGTATTGGTAAGCGACGATGGTGGTCGCCTAAGGAGTCAAGTGTTTATAATCATTGTTCACACTGAGACTGAATTTCACGTACTTGATCATTTTTATTTCTTGTTGTCTCGGATGAACTCAAACAGAATAGAAACAGAACGTGCGAACAGAAAACTTGAGACGTCTCGAGAATTAAACGATGATAATGGCTCTCACAGACACACCTATCCAACTTCTCTCTACCTCGCACCGCGCGAGTCGAAGTTCGTATGTCATCGCTCATTGCATGTCATTCGTATGTCAACGAGCATGAAGGGCGCATCGCGCCACCACGCACGAGGTGGGTTCGATTAACACTTTGGTCACCAACCTTTTTGAAACTGCGAGCTACTTCTTGTTTACCGATTACCGATTAATGCGAAGGGTTACTGGTTTGATACACACATGTGAAATCAAAATTTTACTAAATTTACCATCAATTACTTTAGTATTGATATTCGTTAATGTGAAGACATTGAGCATGCTAATGTTATTTTTAATAAAAGCCCGCGGGCGACCTTGGCATTTGCGGGCAACCTGGTGCCCCCGGGCACCACGTTGGTGACCCCTGCACTAAACAATAAACTTATTTCTGCAATGTTTTGTTCCATTTTAGTTTTGTTTCACCAGGTGGCGAGAAAACACCAAAATCGCCCAAATCCTCATGAAAACCAAGTCCTGTTTTATACAAAACCCTCGGCAGTGAAGATGGCAGTAAATCAATGAATATGTGAATCAAAGGTTAACATTTACCTATGCTAGGAAACAACGATAAACACACCAACAATCATAAAATACATTCGTCAGCAAAAGAGTGGGAAATGAATGTTACCAACACGGCACCATTCAAAACCATACTCTTTGAGACGCGAAAAATTCGTGTCAGTTTCCCCACCAGCTATCCATGATTGCAGGCCACACGTTGCGCCCGCTAAGAATCTTGGGAGGCGAATAAGCACAGCGCAGAGTTATTCACAGAGTTGGAAACTGAAACATAACTTTGCTCACAGGGAAAAGAACACGCATTCTTCAAGAAGGTCAAAAGTAATTTTCCCTGGATGCTGTTGGAAAATTTTTCACAAAGCGTCGTGGTTCTAACACTGTTAAGCTAGATTAAATGATTTGTGGAAGCTTTTCTACTCCCTAGTTGTACCAGCAAGGTTTGTAAGGCTGTAATGAGGACACTTGTAAGCCTTCAGCAAGCAAACTGTGTTAATGAATGGATTGCAATAGCAGGAACAGTGTGCATGTTGATGTTGAAGCTATTGGAACGATCTTTGTGTTTTGTACAAGTATACGGCCCAAACTCAAGTGAGCTGTACCAGCAATTCGTGGCAAAAAATTAGTTATTCCTTGCGAAGGGTTAAAGCTAACGAATCCTCGATCCTTGAGACATCAGTGTACACGTTGGGAAATATGATGGGGTTTGATGTGGTGTGATCGGCCTACATGGTTATACTGAAGTAAATATAAATCATAATGGAAAACTCCTGCTACAACTCTGCTGTAACAACCCACTGTGTTTCAGGAACATTTCCTCCAACACAGAGATGTGCGCAAGTAGACCTGGTGCAGAAATTATTTGGGTCAACGGTCACTCATTCCTTTCTGCATAGTTTCAGCTGACTATTTCCGTTCAGTGTCAGATGATCATATCAGAAAGGGTGCAGAAATGCCAAACAATCACCACCTGCTGGTCTGCAACTTGCATCTGGAAAATTCGGCGGAACCTATACAAACATGCAGGCGAGAAGATCCTACCTAATCAAGTGGGAGGTCCTGGCGGACAAAGCCGTAAGAAAGACGTCTGCAGACTGCGTATCGTCCATGTTCTGAGAACTCCAGGAATGCACAGAGGACGCGGAGGTGGAATGGCGGCTGTTCAAAGCAGCTATAACTTCATCTGTTGCTCGGGTGTGCAGGCAGAAACAACACGGAGAGGCGAATGTGGCAAAAAATCAACCGCTTGGTGGAGCCAAGTGGTGAAGCTGGACCATGCAAAAGACATCTGCACATGTTTTGTCGACCTCACGAAATCATGATACCGGGTTCCTCGTGGATAGCTTTGGAGAGTGCTGCGGGTGTACGGTGTTGACAATCCCCCGTTACCGGCCGTCATGTCACTGTATCCTGCTGAGAAATTTATGTCCTGTCAGCGGAGTAAAATTGCAATCGTACGGTAAGAGTGTATGCTTTCACACCTCTCGTTCAAAGTCCATTGGATAGACAGTCACAGTTTTGCTTTTTGTCGAAGATTTGGTACTGCTAGCACCTTCTCAACAGGGCCTTCAACACTCACTCGTTCGGCTTTCTGTTGCGCACGATCAAGCTGGAATGAAAATCAGCAATAAAAATAACCAGATATTCTGTCTCTCCAGATACCCAAGGCAGTGTAGTGAGTCGCATTACACTTACGGAAGAGGGAAGGAGATTCATGCGGGAATTGGCAAAGCAGACGTAGTTCTGCGTGAGCTTTATCGCTTAGTAATCACACAACGGGAGCTTCCAAACACGGCAAAACTGTCAGCTTTTCAACTGGTGTTTGTTCCGATACTTAACCATGGTTATACATCTTAGGTAATGACTGAATAAATACTAATGAAAACACAAGCGGCAGGGACGTGATTTGCAAAAAGTTCAAGATGTGACACTTTGCGAAAAAGTGAACAGCTGTGAAATTTGTAAATCCCTGAACATCCAGCCACTTCTCGTCCGAATTGAGAGATCCCACCTACGTTGTTTCGGCCATGTGTCCAGGGTGTCCCAGGCAAAATTGCCGAGGCAAGTCCGGTTGGCTACACCCACGAGAAAGCAGCCCAGCGGTCGTCCACCGACCAGGTGGAGTGACCACATTTCCGAGATGGCTTGATCCCGCCCTGGTGTGAAGCTGGGATTGCTGTTGTTCGTGAGGTATTTGGAGTCCTCTTAGGCATGCTGCCCCCGCAACCTTTGCCATATGAAACGCGGATATGAACGTGAATAAATGAATGATTGAATGAACGAATGAATGAATGAACGAACTACCATTCAGCAGATGAAGCCTATTTCCGCCAGTAAATTTGATTCTCAATTTGCCACATTTAAATATCAAATTAGCGCAAGGTTGGACGTGCGTCCTGCGTTGGGATTCACTGTTGTAAATTGTGATTGCAAATCAAAGCGCCAGTCGAAGCACTGACTCATATGCTCCTGACGCTGATCGCTGCGCTTTCTCTTCAACATTCTTGTCTTGTATCCAACGTGCGTGACCCGCTATTATGAACGTTGTCTATCATGAACGGGTCTGTTATGAATGTGTATGTTATGAACGTGGTCTGCTATGAATATGGTCTCGTATGAACTGGTCTGCTATGAACAGGTAAATTATGAACGTGGTCTGTTGTAAGTATTCCGTTGGGAACAGGTCTGTTTTGAAAGGGCACCAATTCACCCCATAGCATGTCACTCCAGCATATCAACGCACATAAGTCTCACGTTTGGTTCGTAGAAAGAGAGATGTCATAAGCCATAACAGTCCGCACCGTCGTGGTAAACGCGATGCTGTTCATTCTTTATAAAACCTCAGTTACGAGGAGTTGCAGCAGCCCCGCGAATCACAGTCACGAGCCGCCACTGGTTCAAAGTACAGCCAACTTCCTGGTAGAGGCTCTTTGTGCAAGTTACGCATCGTGATGCAAGCATGTCTGAAGCTGGTAAATCTCAGAAACGCAAAATAACCAATTCCTACACTGCACTGATAGATGGTTGTTTGCACACAGGCTATCTTATATTTGGTTATCTTATGGTTTTGACTGTAGGGATAAATGTAGGAAAAACATAAAACACAACTTGTAATAAAAAAAATACCTTAACGTTCCGCTTACAGCAGCTGATACAAACAAACCAGTCATCCCAGGCATGTCCTGAAAAACTTTGGCCACTAACAATGGAATCATCTGGTCTGGTCGTTGGATTGTTCCTGCTTGGATTGGATCGCATCCCTCAAAGTAGGCGTACATGGTCAAACCTGTCACTACCGACAGTGAAAGGAAGGTGAACGTCGGTATGAATGACACAACAGCAGCTCTGAAAAATAAAATGAAAACTATGAATGTAACCCCGCGTCTTACTAAATAGATGAAAAAATAAAGTGAAGGAAAAATTTATGTGGTCACGCTCACGCACAATACACTTGGTCAAAAATTACTGATACCCATCATGGTAACATTATAAAAACTTCAAAACTTTTTTCTGTAATTTTTACGACTTACTTGAATTCAAAATAAATGTGAAGGTTTTTTGCCATTGCGCGACTGCATCCAGCAGCGAAAGGAAGATGGTTGGTTGTGTATCAAACACATTTTTAAGCGCAGTAATGGCAGTTAGAAAATTATGGCCAAAAAATAATATTTAATTAATTAATTCCCTAGAGCAGTGGTCGGCAACCACCGGGCCGCGGCCCGGTGCCGGTCCGTGAGGAGTTCGTTACCGGGCCGTATCATTTTCCAGGTCAAATGCATTGAAACATTTTTGTAACACTAGACGCAATTACTTTTCTGACGTTTTATGAAAAAGAGAGAAATTTTGTGCAATTGCTCAGTCACTTGGGAATCGCAACAATGGCGTAATGTTTGTAACAATTGCGTAAACGCAACTGAATGAAATTGAGATAATGCAAGCCTGGACTAAACTAATTGGGTATTGACAGTGACAACTGGTAGGCCTGTTATGGACTATGCATGGGCAAGTGATGTCATTGCTTTCGTAAAGCTATCTCTGATTGCTAAGTGTTTTTGCAAGGAAGTTAGGATTTGGTTTAGGCTAGCTTAAAACTTTCACGGTTTAAAATGTTAGGCCTATTACGAATAAACGCATGCTGGGTTGATGGAGTTAAGAATTTTTCACAGGAAAACTGAACTGGTCTTTTTGTGTCGGTGTGTGCACGGATGGGGCTGCAGCCATAATTGGCGCTCTTTAACTGTTCGTATTAAGAGGTCGCACCAGAGTGTGAGGCCACTCGTTGTGCCATTCACAGGGAAATGCTGGCGAACCGAAAAATATCACCTGAGCTTCCCATAGTTTATTCCATGATAAAGTGAAAATGATCAACCTCGTTAAAGCTCGTGCACTTAACGCGCGGCTGTTTGAGCATCTACTGCATGTGACGACATGGATGCAGAGCACAAATGCCTTCACTTGCACACAGACGTAAGGTGGCTCTCCCGAGGAAAATCGTTGAACAGAGGGTTTGAATTACGTGAAGCACTGCAAAGGTTTCTGTTGCAGAAAAATTCAGATCTTACTAACAAATTTAGTGATGAAAAATGAGTTCTCGAACTTTCCTACCAGTGTGACATCTTCAATCTGCTCAATTAACTAAATCTTTCACTGTAAGGCAAACTGATAACTCTATTCAAGTTGATAAAGTGGCTGCATTTAAAGACAAATATAAACTGTGGGAGCAGCGCGTACACGAAGGGGTATTTGACATGTTTTAAACATTAGCAGAGACTGAAAGACAGCGAGCCTGAGCAAACGTTCTCCGATCTCGTGAGCAGTCATTTGCGTGTTCTTTTACAAGAGTTCAAACGCTATTTTCCAAGTGCTGAAGACCCTCGATATGCAAAGAAATGGATCCGTAATCCATTTATTTTCAAACTAGGTGAATCAACCTTGCCTGAACGAGAAGGCGAGGACCAATTGCTGGACATTGCAACTGGTGGTAGCCTGAAATGTATTTTCATACAACGAATCTACAAATGTTTTGGATGAAGGTCTTGCCAGAATACCCTGACCTTGCCAAAAAAGCATTAAAAACTTTGCTGCCGTTTCCGACATCCTGCTTATGCGAGTCTGGATTTTCTGTGATGGCAGCAACAAAGACGAAACCGCGAAACAGACTGGACGTGACGGAGACACTGCGGGTGTCATTGAGTTCCATAATTCATAGGTGCGGGAGCGTCTCTTTGCGGCAAAACAAACTCAAGGTTCTCATTAAATCAAAGTTGCAAAACCTTTGATTTAATGAGAACCTTACATGAGTTGTAATAAATGTTCATTATTGAACATTTGTGGTTTTTTGAAGGCCGGTTCGCGAAAAAATTTCAGTTTTAAACCGGTCCGCAGTGCAAAAAAGGTTGTCGACCCCTGCCCTAGAGGATTATTTCATTAATTTGTTGTTTTTAGGCCATAACATGCAACCACTACCGCTAAAAAGCGGTCAAGGGCTCCAAAGATGCGGATTTTGGCCTAGTTTTTTCAAGGAAAGAAACAAAAAATTGCCTCTTGAATTTGGCCCTAACACCCGATGATGTCATCCAAAAACATAAACCTACCTCAATTATGACGTCACTCACAAAAAAGCCAACGCCATAACTTCCCAATATTTTTATAACCGAAACTACAAGACTTTCCGCATCTTTGGAGTGTGTGAACAANTCTCTAGCTCTATTGGCTGGCGATTNATGGCCAGTTATGTACAAGGCACGATCGTGGTTTCTGCAACCCTTTAATAGCACTTTCGCATTGGAGAATCAGCAATGGACAGCGCATCAAAAGTCAACATTGAGGTCATCTTCTGCAATCCCTGTACAAGACAAACAAAGGTTATTTATATTATACTGAATCCAGAAAGCAAACCCTTACATTCGGGCATCTCTCACAGATTTGCAAGCAAGGTATCTCTGGTTGACCGACTGGTCTATGCACACTGCACCGCACCACGTGAACCCTAGTCCAATCATGATTGTCCAGAACGTATGAGGTAGTGTCGGATCAATGTTGAAGCTGAAAAAAGATTATCTGCATATAAAATTTAACATCTGCGGTAGTAAATGCAAAGGATCAGGCACATTAAAAACAAAATTTTCATTTTTAGCGATTGTAGATTTTGACAGGTTTTCCTGCTTGACTAATCCTTTGAATAAAGTTAGCACAATCCACCTTACACAAACACAATAGTGTGAAGCAATAAAACCTATAGGTTTTCTGAACCGCGATAGAATGTTTCTACATCACAGGGGTTTTACGTTCATTCTTTCGACAGTTTAAATGTGCAACGCATTAAATTATCGAAAACTGAAACAGTAAAAATTTCAAATGTTGTTTCTTGCAACATAAACTTGCGGCAGGCGTTGAACATACTCTTTGCACTGTTATTTTGAGTTGGGTGAAACCACACAGGTCTGCAAAAGCTGTCACTTAGCAACTAGCATAGTGCAGTAACTAGTCTCCACAAATGTGGGTATTTGCATCCATCAGCAAATTTTTTAAGATAGGAAATCGATTTCACGTAAAACTACAGTTATACGACTGCAAGTTAATCAAACAATCATTTAACGTTTTTGACACCTTTGTAGTTTATTGCCACCCGGCCACCCCTTCAAATATTTTTCCCCCTTGCGATATCGTCCTCGTTGTGAACCACTGACATGGATGATGCATTTCTCCTTTGATCTTGTCTTAAGTGAATGCTCCTTAATCGTGATATACACCTGACATGTGACGTGCATGGTTTGCGTTCTAATTTTTCATCGTTGTTTACTGATGAGAAAGGTAGCCAGCAATTGGCTTACAATTAGCTGTTTTTGACTTCCGTGCACTGCAGCTACGATTATTATTCGCACTCAAAGGCAAAGAGACAAAGTTTGTTGGAATTGAGGTGTGCGGCGCATATCACTCTCCTGCACTGTGATACATCGGGAATGAGGCAAGGTTTGACTAATTGGATTTCCATCGCAAAAGGTAGATTAACCACCAGCTTGACAACCAGAAAAATTCAACTATATTATTACAGAGGTATGCGTAATATCTGAATGCAAATGTTTGTCATTTTAGTTTGCCAAAATTCATGGAATAGCAGATCCAAAACATAAGTTACGATCATGAGATATACATAACAAACGCGCATATAAACCACACGGCTTTGTATTTGTTTTAATTTGTTGAAAAGATTATCCTGCACTTGATATGATGATTTTTTTCCATTTCAGAATACGAGTGACTATTGAGGCATAAAATCGCAAAAAATAAGCCTATGTAAAAGTTGGTATATGCCCCTTCATTCCACAAATTAGGAGACACGGTAGATTTACAACCTCAGACAGGACTCTTACTTCCACAACGTATTTCTTTGTCCTCGTTCGAGAGCTTCTAAAACCCTACTGATTCCTCCAACGTCTACAGTCGCTTTTATACATGCAGATACGATCCCGGCAAACATAACGAAGGATTGCAACGTATCGGCCCATACAACTGCCTTCATTCCTCCCTGAAATCAGGATAATTGATGCAATTGAAAAAAAACTTTGAAATTCTATAATCGAATCAACAACGTTTTCTATAGAGAATAATTTTCATTGTTAGTTAAAAAAAACTAATCAAGAATTCGCACCACTCCGATCGAAACCTACGAGAGCAGAGCATGGTGCTAAACTGAATATGAAAGCCAAAAGAAAACGCAGAAATTTTAATATGAACATTTCCACTAAAATATTTTACCGAAGAAGATGGCTTATTGTCATATAAAAGCTTTGACTATTTGCAGCTTGAAAGACCCAACGGCAACTCCGAAAATATGAAAATAACCTTAGTTGACAGTGTTTTAAACAAGACTCCATTTGGCATTAGCTTCTCAAGTTAAATCAGTTGCACTGCTAATATAGCGTTGCAACATCGATTAATTCTGTGCTACAGCAACAAATATGCTATGTTTGAACTAAGCAATGCAAAATTGAAAATGATCCCTTGAAATTTGAACTATTTTTCGTTGGTATATACCATCCTGTGCAAATGAACAATTTCAAATTGTAAAAGTGTTGGTGTTTCAAGGCTGGATGTTGTATGCTTTTCGAAGCTAACACTGGGATGACAAGAGCATGAAATCATGAATGGTTGCAATTGTTTAGTCAGGAGACAAGTCAGTTTCCATGTTGCGTGTTTTTACCGAAAAAAACGGCTTGAGTACCGGGTATA
>JGI24159J19872_10005364_pt1 | contig 16571 bp, 7 predicted proteins | sample Ectturendosymbi4_FD_19872 | JGI IMG/M metagenome (IMG submission 19872) | reverse complement strand
TAGGTTTTGGGTTTAGGTTTTGGGTTTAGGTTTTGGGTTTAGGTTTTGGGTTTAGGTTTTGGGTTTAGGTTTTGTGTTTGGTTTTAGGTTTGGGGTTTTAGGTCATGTAACAAGGACCTTACGTTAATCCAAGTGAATCGTTCTTGTCACTTGACCAATCCAAGCAATCGGATTCACCTAATGGCAAAATAACTCCACCAGTGCTTGTCCCTCTGATGCCNAATAGGCACTTCCTTGTTAAATTTTGGAAATGCCAAAAGGCTGTGACTATTTTGCCTCATGAGGCAAAAGCACTGCTGGACTATTTTGCCTTCAATCAATCATATTTGTCTAAAGGCAAAATAGCTCCAATAGTTCTGTTGCCTCATGAGGCAAAACAAAAATACATGATTTTACACTGGCGTATCAGGACTGGATAGGACTGATGATTTTCATAAATTTTGCGGATCAGGACTGGATCGGATTCAATTTTATCGGATCAGGACTTGACTCGGACTGAAAAATTCCAGAGTCCGCTTATCTTTGCCATGCGGCAGCATGGTCACTTGCTAAACTTTGATTTTCAAAAAAGTTCTAAAAGGAGTAATCAGTTGTTGTTTCCTTCTGCATTTTTAAATAGTTTTGTACATAATGGAGGCTGTGGATACATGTTATAAATAATATTTACGTAAGGTGCGATGATATGTGCACCATTTACAGGCACTGCCTTTGCAAATTAGCTTTGCAAAGATTGCATGTTTCCTAAATGCCCCCAGAGACTAATTTTTGCAGCCCACGGAATTGACAAACTGAACATTTTAGTGGATTTTAATGTTTTTAGTTAGTTTTCAGACTTGGCTATTTCGGCTACAGGTTTTTGCTAATTTTTTGTGAAATTTGGCTATTAAGTTGTTTGAAATCTGGCAACACTGATTCAATCTTACTTTGCACTTACGCATCACGTTTGAAGCAAATCAGTTCATAACACCAGTACGGGTGTACAAAATGAAATAATTATTGGAATGACAATACTCGAATCATCAGTTCATGAATACTGATGGCATGTTAAGAAACTTGTGTAAAACTGCAATCTTGCCAGCCTTTTTGGTGTGAAGTCTATCGTTAAAATTGATCATTGCAATGCAGCTTTCACTGGTTCAGCTTCTGCAAAACTACCTTAGCTTTCATGCATAAAGTGGTAAAAACCTATAATATACGTTTTATTATGAATTTGAATCAAAAATATGTTTTGAAATTACTATTTCTACAGTAAACCGCCTACATATTTGCTGGAATTTAGATGTAACTTTATGCCAGGTCTGTAGCAATGAGGGCATTCAGGAGTAGTGTAACTAAATTTTTTTTGTGCCTCCCAAGTTTTGTTGTGCCCAGAAGAATTTGCTTTAAACATATGTATATCGCAAGAAAAAGTTTTTATTGCAATATACGTTTTCGAAAAATGAAAATCATGCCTCCTTGCAGTTGTTTTTGCCCTCCGAACCTTGCTACAGGCCTGCTTTATGCCAGCCTACACTTCCAAACTTGTGGCATTCTGACTACTGAGTCTGCAAATGTTAGTGATTTCAGTCCACATATCATTTTTGCAGTTAGCTGACATAGAATCTGTGATCTCACACAGTTGCTATGATTGATAAAACTTCAAGTGGTTTTACCTTGTGTCGTCATAAAAACTCTTCCTTCTACAGTACTACTGTATAGGCTATGTGAAAACCTATTAGAATGCTAATGAAATGTGTCGTAGACATCACATAAAAGCTGTAAAACGACATTTTTAAAAATGTTATTGCTTGATTTAAATCAATCAACCCTGGTTGCATTGCAATCATATGGCATATTTGCATCTATTATTTAATCTCTGTAAGTTTTGAAAACAATTATCAAAAATATTGTCTGTTGTATTATCAAGTGTGATTGATAGAACTTATCAAAGCTTGTTGTTTACAAAAACTAATTACGTCAAATCTACCCATCTACATAGTATAAGACTGCTGGTGAAAAGTGAAGCACTTGCCTTTCAGACCCCTTCACTCTTATCCAACATTCTGAGACAAGTGGGAGTCCCTATTTATTAGGTGTTTACCTTGTTGAACCTTCAGTCTAGCCGAGCACATCCAGAGCAGGATGCACTGTTGGCAGTATGGTTGTGAATCACCAACTATTTGCTGGTGATATATGTATGTTTGCTCCCAGTATCAATGGTCTTCCATGCCTTCTGAATACATGTACAGAATATGCTATATGAAAATGTTTTTAAATGTAATAATATGGTTGTAGTTTTCTCCCAAAAAAATACACCAACTGATGAGTTTATATCTAAAGTTCAACTGATGAGTTTATCTAAAGTAAACTTATCTTCAAGAAAATGCTTCCTTACATTTGCTAGCACAAACGTGTTGTCTTCAATACCAGCCTCTGTTAAGTTTTCTGTAACTTTTACCTTTAAACAAATGGCAACTTTTCACCTGAAAAAGATACATTATTATGTATTTTTGTAATATTTCACTTTATGAGGAACAAAACACTGGTTTTAGTAATTTGAATAATTTCAGTTGTAGTTCTCTATGTATCCTTGCTTCTTCTTCCCCTTGGAAAAGTTTTCCCCCCTCCTGAAAAAATGTGTTGGACATGGTGTAAAAAATTTGGGCCTTCCTCAGAAAACTCTTCCCCCCGTGGTGTCCCAAGCTAGTTACATGCCTGGTTGCACATCCCATTTTTACACATAAAATTATACTCTATAGTTTTTTGTTTGTACTTAATAATCACAGTATGAAAAATAAAAAATAATTTAACATATTTTTGACCACACCAATCTCCTCAATTGAACTAGATCCACTCCATTGTGCACATGGTCATTTTCTCTTCACCTGCAATTTTCCTCAACAGTCACCATACTGTATGTTTTGTTTGTTTGTTTTTGTAACTGTTCTTTTATTTCCAACTGTTGTTTTCTGACACTTGTCAATAGTAATAAATGGTGTTGGTTGACTGGATGACTGCTATGGTCCTTCACCAATCCTTCATGACAGTGACAATTTTTGTTTACATTGATCAACTCCCTTGTTAACTGTTTTCATTTATTCCAATTTCCACTGACAGTTGGTTACTTTTGTGTGTGATGGCTTTTAGTATTGTTTGTTTGTTACCTGAGTCGTGCAAAACAATATCAAATGTATAAACAGTTGGCAACAATTGTTTGATGTTACCATGTCAAATATCTTGGTGTATTTAGGCAAGTTAAGCTCAGTACCTTTTATTGGTGTTCTACTGCAGTTGAAAGTATGCCTGCCAAATTGTGATGCTTGTACACACAGTATACAGTGGCATATCTACGCAAAATGCTCCTTTTTATTAATGTAAATGTTAGATATAGGCAGGGGTTTTTTTAAGGCGTTTTCGGGACTCAATTCGGGTCCCTAGAATCAGAGAAATCGGGTCCCTACAGATCCAAACCGGGTTCCTAACATTTTCCTTAAAAAAAACCCTGGATATAAGCAAAATTTTGTGAAAGATATACTGTGAACAAAACGTTGACAAATTTTATAAAACAGAATGTTTGTTTTTGCTTTAAACGTGTCAGCAAATAAAATTATAAATTATCCATAAGAACCATAACATATTTCTGTACTCATTAATTTTGTAATGCAATATCATAATTTATACATTGTATTGGCTGACCAAACTAAATCTTACAAAAAAATCACACATTTCTTCCATAGTCTCTGGACTGGAGCATCGTGTTTATCCTATTTATAGGACACTAGTGGCCATCGAAGAAATTTTGTAAAGTCAGAGTGGGCAGCAGCAGTTTTAAGTAATTTGTAAAGACAGCAATTATTTGCATAACAGTCAGACTCTCACAGCCACGGACTTAAAACTCTTCTTCATTTGAGCAAGTTGTTACTGTCTCTTCCAACGCTCGAGCATTGGAAGAGGGGTAGAGGAGCCAAGCCTCCTGGATTTTGAAATTTGAGGATTTTCTATTAAAATTTCAGCAAAACTGTTGTTTTCTTAGTCTTAGTGGTTAAAATGAAATTTCACAACTTTTGGCCACTCCTGGAAAAACTTTTTGGTTCCCCTGGAAAAAAAAAATTGAATTGACCCCCTTGAAAAAAATCCTTCCGATGCCCATGAACTGCACGGACTGACTGAGTTTTATTTATGACATGAGAATGACAAGGTCTTGTAGATACTGTAAGCAAGGGGTCTTGTTTTGTCACAATGCTCGGTGATGCTGGCACAACACGCCCGAATTATTGCATTAGATACGAGCGCTATGTTAGTGCAGCTGATGGTTGTATGGGGTGCAAAACAGGTTGAAGGAAATGCAAATCACAAATTATGCCAAGCAATTTCTGCGCCCCCTTCTAAGTGGTGCCCATGGAACGAGCCATGCCTGCCATACCCTAGATACACCACTGACAGTATATCACAATGCCTGTCAAATTGTATATTAAATCCCCAGAATTGTAAGTGTTCTCTGACATCAAGTTCATGTCTTGATTAGAAGCAAGTTGTATGCCGTTATTAAAATTAAATATGCACATCTTACAAACTTTTCTCCACACACTTCATCCGTTTTACAAATATCCATTTTTTCCACTATCTCATGCTTCTGTATGATTGTCTTAATGCAATAGATGCTATTGGTTCTTTGCTTCAGTGTTTGCTCCACAGTTTTTCCAGCCCTGTATATATCATATGTATCTTTATTCAAACCAAGATGCATCACTTTTTCTGATTGCCGTGTACATGTGTTTCAGGACAGACTGAAATTCTAATGCCAGTACCGACCACTGTTGGTTGAGAATTGGTTACCTTTTGATCATGGCTTAATTGCCACTGGCCAAAGAAACCAATGGTTGTAACTAGCTTGTCATTGTGGGTGTCTGCATATCAACTGCCCAATGCTGAATTCCATTACCCTTAACGCATAAAATTTATTCTTGAAGGAATTAGCCTCATGCCTGATAAAGAATCACCACTGCCAAGCAGTGCCTACAGTGTAACTAGGCAATAAGGTGACTAGTCTCCACAAAAGCAACAATCAGCAGATTTTAATAGGATAGGCAACCATCAGTTAAATTTGCACTATATTCATTTAACATAACATAGCTTTACTAAATGCTAAATTTTGCTGAAGACTATGCAAGTGTTCTCTTACCTGTTTGCAAACAAATTTTCAGTCTTTTTTAAGTTGCAAGGAACTGCCTGTATATGCTGCTAACAGTGCTGTCATATGGATAAAAGTTGGTGCAACATCTCAGATTCACCTGATATCTTGGGAGGTGCAATTTTTCAAGTTTCTGATGCAGAAAGTGAATGGGATGCAGAAACTGATGGTGAGGATGTTATACATAGCAGTCAGTCCAAGAGTTTTGAACTTCACAATACAGAAAGTAATTTTATACAGAAGACTATTTCCACCACTGTGACAGAGTGCAAACCTTGCGTGAGCTTTGCTAATACAGCACATTCAGTATCAAAAGGGGATGCATTATGGTCAACACAAACTTGCAACTCTGAACGAGACCTGAAAACCGAAACAGATGCATTTAATGTTATCAAAAATCTTACAGTAAATGATGCTAATAGCGGATACAAAAATGATCAAGCAGAAAGAATGTGCACTTCATTCAGCCAAACCTTTGATGTGGCTGATTGGTCAAGTTTGTCTGATACTGTGGATCTTACCCGCACGGCAGTGCATGATGATCAGACTAGGGGTGATTCATCAATCATAAAAAAGGTGAAAACTGCCTTAGATATCAACCCAGCACACAAAGCAAACTTGATCAATCTCAAGTGTATGCAGTGTGACCACATTTATGAAAATGTGGTTGCTTGCGTATTGCACTGTTACCCAGTCAAAGAAGTTTGGATCAAGTCAAGAGGATGTTGGCAATGCATGTGCGTTGTTCTGCTTACCGATAGCAGTGGCGTTTGCATGAAGTTGACACTATGGGATAGTCAATGTAGTTATGCGTTTGTTATTCAAAGCGGTGATTTAATATTGATTCAAAGTGCAAAAGTAAAGCGCATAATGATGGAGAACTGCCTTAGCCTTTACAGACAGAGTGTTGTAATTTGTATGGGTTCTGCTAAAACACTGTTTAAATTGAAGACCAATAACTCTTTGTTCCGCTTGCTAAATGACAACTGTAAAGAAATGTTGGAAAATATATACAAAAACTCGACACACTTTTTTAATGTCTATCCTTCAATATTTTCTCATCCTGTTGAAATAGCACTGCCACCAAGAAATCAAACGAAACACCATGAAATATGCAGGCGTCTGTGCGGAAAACTAATTAATGTCCAGTTGGCTGTTGTAGGAGTCAAACGACATAAATCTGACAGCAAAAACGCTCCAAATATTCTGTACGCTCATTTTTCAAGCAACTGTGTGCAGTTTTGCCAACTTTATCTCCATGGAAGTTGTTCCGAATGGATCAAACAATTCAGTGTTATGCGCAAACATTTATGGGAATTTCGTAATGTTGCTTGTTGCACATCCTCCTCTACTGACAGACTCGAACTGCACACCACCGTCTTTTCTTCGGCACACTGCGTAAATGAAGGAAAAACGCTATTTAACATTTGTCGAACTCCGTCACTGCGGAGCTACGGCTGGGCGTGTTGTGCCCAGACTCCTAGCAGACTTTTGCTGACAGACGTCACAGTGCAATGCGTTACACTCTTATTCTCAACGAGACATATTCGTTTATACAAACATTCATCGAAAGCTGCGAAAATGAGGTGGTTCAAACGCTTGTTTCAAAGCCACCGTAAAGGAACAGCATTGCACGGGGTGCGAATGAAGTGCGTATCCAAGAACTCCGTGGGAATCAGCAACTACGTAGATGTATCAGTCAACACTATAAGATCGTTATTGATCACCACCAAGTCTTTTACCCAAGGCCACGATGTAAGTTCTGCAAATGCTAACTAACACTAATGCAACAAATGAGCAGTCGCAATAATTTTTCGTTTTTCCAGGTGGCAAGTGGTGCCGTCCGCAACCTAACTCATCTCCTCGATGCACCGCAGTCGCTTGTAGTTGGCGTTATTGTGGAACGGGATACAAACTTAATTCCGCTTCGAAGAAGATACGAACTCTTGACCGTCGTAAATCCTTAGCTGTCTCGCCAAGCGTCGTTTGTTGTATGGTTCGATTTTTTACGTCCACTTCTTAATTACAACAGATGAACTACGTTATGGCTTTTTGTCTCGGAGGGCGGTATGGGTTCATCTGCACGCATTTTACCATCCAGTCGATCCCTTCATTGACGCCTTGTCTGTCAAAAGAAAAGCTGTACATTACTTGTTACGTCAAAACTACGCGCATAGGCGTAGCCAGGGGGGGCCATGCCTCCCCTAAATTTTTAGAATATAGTCATTTTGTGCTTTGAGAGGCGTTTTTCTGAACAAAATAGTGTTATTCGCTTAAAATCAAACATTTTGGCTCCCCCAAATTTTTGGGCTGGCTACGCCACATACTACGCGCTGCTTGCGTGAAATCGCTCCAGTGAGAAACATTAGTCCAAGTCAGGGGTCTCAAACACGCGGATTGCACGTGGCCCGGGATGCTTCTTAGGTATTTAATTTGTTTAGTTTATTCACCGGTGTTTAAAAATGCTCGGCCAGCGAGTGAACAAGCTTCCTTTTAAACGAAAGTAGAAACAGCTATAGAAATCATTTGCCTACAACTCATGATACCTCTTGCAGGAAAAGATGTGAAAGCTCTTTCTAATAAGTTTCAGATACCGCTATTGTGCCAGCGTCATAATGCGGACCACGGGGTTACTTTATAAGCCCTCATTTTGCCCTCGGAGCAATGTGAGTTCGAGACCCCTGGTCTAAGAATAGTAATTCCTTAACAGCGGAACTAAACGTGAAATACTTATTTGGCAGAAAAAAAACGCGATACACCGTCTCCTCAGACTGTTAAAAACGAGCAATAACAGATCGAGAGCGACGTCATTTTGCACTTGTAAGCAAACTGGATTGGTTCTTTTCGTCCCTTCAGAACAGCGGTACCCAAACGTTTTGGATCCTGGGCCAAATCGCGATTTTATCACCGTCCGCGGGCCGGCCTTGTCGCAAAACCTTCCAACCGAAAAAGCAGATATGACGTATGACGTAATAATTGTCTATGCTTATATTTCATTGTCTGTGTTGTTCGTACAATAGAACATCACAAACGAATGGTCTAGACTCTAGGGGGTCATAAGTAAATCATTTTTATTTTACACAGTTAAAAACTTTTGTAGTTGAGCTTTTGGTCAAAGCGAATAACTTATTTTGTTTTGGGTTCTGAAGCCTTTCGGCATGAAATCCCAATTACAGGAAATAGTTCTTGTATAATTAAATTTATATTACTTTATTTACACAAAACTATTAAAATGCTAAACATGCCTAAAGCTCGCGGGCCGGACTTTGGCGACTGCTGCTTTAGAAGAAACTGATGATTGTATGGAATGTTTTGGTTTAGCTGTCTTCAGGCACAAGCACGAAACAAGTGTTCTAGCGTAAAGCAGTGTAGGCTTATTGAATTAGGGGGAAATGGTCCCTATTTTGCCAAAATTGCTTTGCAATTTGCGAGTGTGATCTTTCAAATAATTCTACATCGTATGGCAGCACTATAATAGACCCGGATTGTCCAAATGAAATAAAATGCAAAGAGGTTATTGGGAATAATGGTTGTTTGAGTAAAATCACGGTGCTTCGAAATCGTATTATATCAAAAATCTGCTTTTCTAAGTTCTCTCGGTAATCTGCAATGTTCCCTGTCGCTCGGGATCCTAATTTTCAGACTGAGGAGTCATCTCAAGCAAAATATTGGTAGGAGCTGTGTGAGGATAAGCATGATTCCATTGTTTTTTTAAGACCCAGCACAGGCAAATACACTGCTGGAGCTATTTTGCCTTTAGCTGAACACGATTGGTTGAAATGGTCACATGAGAAGTATGGAATGCATGACCTGCTTAGTTGACCACAACATCTGTAATGGCTTAGTCTGATGGACAAGCGTTGTCATGATTTCAGTGCTGGTAAGTAGTAAGCTGTTAGTGGCTTTTTGTATGCTTTGCATCAACTGCAGGCTAAACCCAACCTTACACCCTAGCTCTCGTCTTTGCATATTGTACTTGTCACATAACTCACTTCAACCAACTGTGTCCAACTAAAGGCAAAATAACTGCAGCTTTTGCCTTGTGAGGCAAAATGGACACTAACCAAATATGTTGGCTGATGACGGTTACAACTGAGTGAGCGGTTTCGGATTTAATGTCGGAGTACATAATTTTTAATTTGTGGTCTTTCGGATATGGAGTTTACAAAAAGTTTTGGATTGGATTGCAAAATTTCCATATCCGTACATCTCATCTTAGGGTCCGGAAAGGCGACATCGGAAAATTAACTTAATTGTAAGTATGAACATTTCAGCGTTGTGACCAAAAGTGTTCTTGAAGGGAGAGAAACTCCGAACATTAACCAAAGGCTAGTTCAAGAACCTCGAGAAAGCCATTGTAGGGGCTTTTGAGAGAATTTTCGGCCATAACTCACCGAACCATCGAGCTGTAGACTAGAGTCAATCAAGACATCATAAGATGCGGATTTTCGTGTACTTTAAACGGGTAAAGTGGAACTTTAAACTTTTTCACAGGTCCCAATACCGTAACGACGTTACGTCTCACTGTCACAAACAAATTCAAATCCAAAGGTAGCTGATTTTTATTTAAATTCAGGAAGTCCACTAAATCCTGCATCTTATGATACATTTCGTTTGTTTCACCAGTTTCAGATCAGAATCTTGGTGCAGATACACTTAACTTAATTTTGTTTGTGCCCCAAATATTGATTCCGCTCTATTCAATGATTTTGCCGACTTTGAAATAACAAAATTTCTTTCGTTTTTTCTTTAACATGGGTCAATCAATGTATGTTTGAACTAACGTGCAGGTCGGGTAAGTTTGTTAAGACATAATTGCGGTTTTGCATGTATTTTTGTGTATTTAATCAAGGGTGCACTGCCAGGATATGCAATGTTCACCTTCCTAAATTTACATAAAGTAAATGTTTGTCACCTTGAAGCTCTGTTTGAGGTATAAGCTGTGTCCTCTTTGCTTAAAAGTGGAACTTAATGATACCTTATAATTGGAAATAGTTCAGTTCAGCAGCTGAGAAAAGTTAAAATAGAAAAATGATACTATTATTTATTGCTTATTTCTTGATATTGCCTCCTCGGTGTGATTAAACTTCAGGACGGTGCTTTGCTCCTTGCGATCACTCTCCGATGTCGATGGCAGGGCGTCAAATCGGACGCAGCGTTAACCAGGTTTTTGTGCACAAATGGTCTAACGTTTGAAGTGTGTGTGTATGCCTTTAGTACAAGAACGAATGCCAACGCCATCACACTGCCCGCCATGCGATAATAAGACTTAACTCTTCTGAGATTTCGCATCAGCGAGTTTCAATCGTGCTCTGTTCTGCATGAAATACAGTAATCGTCGTTGTATCTGCTTATGCACGGCCATCTTTCGAAGCAATCTGACTGAAATGTCATCAACTAGTTTTTTCAAACATAGCTATTTGAGCCACAGTAGGCATTCGAAAACTCATCAGCGGGTGCAATAACAGAAAAAACCATTAATCTTTTTTTAGTTGGCTCTTGCCCAAATGTGCTTAAATGAGCGTACCACTTCTTACTTAAAACTAAGTTTTGAACAAAAATTTGCCAGTCTTACTGTTCTAGAAAATAATATATTAATTTATCCACTGAAAAATCACTGATTTTATTTACCTGTAGTTCACATACTACAATTACAATTTTAGGAGTAGGACGCTGAGATTGCATGTCATGATTTAATAAACTGTGATCCAAGTGAGCATGTTTCTTCCACATAATTATAACCGGGACATGAGATTTATTTGACGCGATAACTTACCCAGTAAGCGCCGAAACTGGACGAATCATGCAATCCCTGCCTCCGATTTTGTTCGAGAAATCGTGAAATGCGCGTTTGATTTCAAGAACGGTTAGGCAATCTGGTACATCTTGCTTGTTAGCCAAAATAAGAAGAGGAACTGTGTTCAAATGTTCACTTTCCAGCATCTTTTCTGCAAAAATGTAAACCACACAATAAATAAGGTGCACTGAACAAATCCAGATGGCAATTTAAAAGGCATTTTTGAAACGTACCGTTTGCTTTTTGAAAACGCTATGGTACAATTCAAATCTTTGACAATAACAGGAAAAAATAACCAATTCAAAGTCGCATACACTCTATTGCCTAATACTGGTAGGCGGTAGATCTCCGACTACAAAAAGTTTTAAAACCAGCTTTTGACAAAATATTACAAAAGTGCCTGGTGTTTTTTTCATGATGCTCTTACAATAAAGTGTGTTTCACAGCTCTCAGGTAAGCATTTCTTGTTAAAGATACAAGCTATTTTTAAGGATATGGAATCTGGAAAAAAACATGGTTATGTCAGACTGTACGTGAAGCTGTGAACAACTGACATACATTGAACAAAGTTTTGGAAGCATAAAAACATGTTACAGTAAACCATTTTACCCTAGGTTGAAAATTCTCCCTCAAGATATAATTCAGCTTGGTCATGTCTGCTTTTTTGTCAGATATATATGCATATAATGGCATTAAAAACAAAGCACAGCTGTTTGCTAGACTATTGCTTGTGAAGTCACGGCCATTAAGGTAGTCAAATATTTTTNTTGTCTACAATTTTGTATAAACAATTGCAATACAGATATACTGAGTGTTCATTCCGAAAAATTTTAGCANAGTTAATGTGGTAAAGCACAGCCATGACAAATTTTAAGTTGGACAGTGTGACAGAAAGCAAAATTTAATTCTTGCGTCAACAGATGTTTAAAACTGTAGTAGTTGCACTTGTATGTCTATTGTAATAACATAAGCCAACCACAGTAGTTCAGTTTAATTTCTTAACAGGAAGTACATAGTTTGGCAGCAGCATTGTAATTTGCATAGGAAACTACATCATCAGTAGCTTTTTTCCCCATAGGAGATTCTGGCAATATGTAAGCCTGCAGGTAGTGCAAAATAATGTCAACCACCTTTATGACAACGTCTGACTAAAAAATGACGTACTCAGAAGGGAATCACAAAATGTATAACACATTCATATTTCAATCGATGAATTTCAATGGCTAAACACACAACATTGCGAAGCAATGGATCTTTAATTAAATATACTTCAGATTTTCAGGGTTGAAACTAGAACCCAAACCTACATTTGGTTAAGCAACAATTCTGAAAGAATGAGTGTATCACTTGCGCATGCCCACATAAACTTTCTGCACTTTGGCTTCTGCTTATGCAAATCCTTTATACAGTACATGTGATGTCCTTTTTTGAGGTTGTTCATGTCACATGAAGATAAGCTAATATAAATTGCATTGACCCTGAAGTGATACCAGTTTCAAAGCATGAAGAACAACTTTTAAAAAGCGTTTTATTAAGTCAATCAGAAGTTCATTTCTACCACACTGCTATAAAACACCCTGTGTAGACAATTCTACAACTGCCTTACTGTGCACAATGATTAGGAACCTTCTCTGAGTCAAAATAACATGAATTATCAGAAAAACGTTACTCCAACAACAATAGTCTTACCATAAGCCAACTTTGACTCTTCTATTCTGTTCTTGTCTGCTGAATCTATCAAATAAATGATTCCATGGGATTCTGCATAGTACTTGTCCCAAAGACTTTGAAGCTCTTCTTGTCCTCCCAAATCCCAAAACATCAGCCTTGATCCACGGACATCAATTTTTCCAACTTAAGAAAAAACAGACATGCACTAATAAAGACAAATCTAAACCATTCTTAATGTGACAATAACTTACTGTTTAGTCCAACAGTAGCAGTAATCTTGTTTAAATTACCACCTTTATAATCTTTGTTAAATTGTGTTTTAGTTTGCTCCAAAAATGTCTGAAAAGCAAAAAATTGCATTGCTAGTTTAGTGGTACTCAGTTTATTGAAATGAAGCATTAATGCAAAAAATCAGAATGAAAAGTCATTAGCTCTAAATTGATAATTTTATGCAAAGTCATAACACACCGTTTTTCCTGCGTTGTCCAAACCCAAAATGAGAATACAAAACTCGTCCTTTTGGAAAGCGTACTTCCAGAGTCCCGACAGCAAAGCATACATGGATGACTAACAAGTGGGTTTAACTCAATTTTAAAAATGATAATAAAACCACCACCACTGCATTCAGATGAACACAAATCATAAGTCAACAATGCACTTCAATCAGTTTATTTTTATCTAAGTTTACTCTTTTTTAGGAAGCCTAATGGATTTCAGTATTATAATACACAGTCCAGAAGTCGGCAACCTTTTCTTAAGTGTGTGCTGACTTAAGGTTTCAAATCACACAGTGTGCCAACAACATATATATTTGGTAGTGTCTAAACAACTGTACCTAGTTTTCACCTTGGAAAGACAAAAAAATGTATCTCAGATCCAGTTTTGTGACAGATATAATTAACTGAATTGGAAACATTCACACCCCTGCCAATGTGGTTGAGTGGTAAGTGACTAGCACTGCTGTGCATGGGGTTGCCAGTTTAAGTCATATCTTGCTTGTACTGGATTTTTCAATAGTGCTCAAGACACTTTTCGTGTTCTCACACAAGATTGTACACTGAAAAGTTTCGAATGGCTTGTGATGTACTTTTTGAAATGGAAACACGGGTTTGCATTTTGGGTTTTGGATTAGGGTTAGCATTTACAGTTAGGGAACAGGGTTACAAAAAAATTATAGCCACTTAAATCCTTTACTCTTATAAGCAACTAACATGTAAAGAAATGGTCAGATATTTCACAGAGATCAGCAATTTAGTTTCATGAGTTTTTTTAGTCTTTTTAAAGCGAAAACGGACATGGTGATCATTTAGACACTGCCTACATATTTTTATTCAAGTTGAGGTCAATATGCTGTGTGAATCATAACAAACTTGACATGTACAATTAGAGCTTCTGCATGCCATCAGAGATTGCTTGGTGTGGCATGCATGTATGCTGTAGGTTGCCAACCCCTGAATACACCACAAATAAATTTTGTGAAACATAATTCAAATATATATACGACCTCAAAGTGCCAATCTCTTATTTCATACAACAAGAATGCCCCTCACTGTGTTACATCAAAATAGTTCATGCAACAACAATGCATCTCATATATTGCAATTGAAATTGCCTAATGCTCCATTTTGTTTGCCATTTAGAGTTGTAACAAAAACCTTCAGTAAAGCATAGTGGGAATCCAGTTAGATGTTACAGCTTTTTTGACATCTCATCAGTACAGATGTACAATTTTGGCATCACAATTATGCCTACCTTGTACTCCCTTTGAAGTGTCATGAGCGGTCTGCATGGGACCATTTCCACTTGCTCTCCATCAGGTGCCAGGCAGCTACATTTAGAGTAAATGCTGCATTTACGGCAAGTCAAGCACTGTACATTATTCTTTTCCTTGCACAAGCCTATTAATCAGGTCCCATAAGAGGGTGGCGCAGCCGGTGTGCTGCACCGGGGCCCATAAGAGTCTAGAGGCAGGCTTGTGGGGTCAGAAGTCCCGTTATCCGACTCCGACCAATTTTGATTATCCGACTCCGACCTTCAGCTGTATAAGTGATGATTCCTTTCAGATGAAATTATAAACCCTAGTTGCACTTTCCAAAAATACGGAAACTTGTTTTAAATCAATGTAAATGCACGTTCATCTCTCACTTTTGCAAAATATGATCAAGCAGTAGTTAGTCTTTTAATTTTACAGAAAAAAATACTCGTCTAAAAAAACCACAATTTAAATTATTAGAGAAGGCTGATAAATAATCGGTTAACCCTTTAACGACTGCGATTGGCTGGCCCGTTTTTGGCCATAAATCGCCAGCCGCTACAGCTAGAGAGCTGTCCAAACCCTCTACAGATTCAGCAGGTCTTCTAGTTGACAATAAAAAAAACGCTTTTCGTTTTCGGTGGGGGTTTTCTGGAGATGACGTCACAATGAGGGCATGCTTTGGAAATTTTGGTCACCTTTGGCCGGCCCTGGGCCCCAACCCATTGACCCATTCTATTGGCTCAAAGTTTTGTTGAAAACAAGGTCAAAATCATGTTTATAGAGCCCTTGATTGACTTGCTAGCGTATCTGTAGCCAAAATTATGGGCCAAAAACCTAGTTTTGGGCCTGATTCAAAACTTTTCAGAAAAGGCACAATTTGCCCTTGCAGGGCAAACTTTGGCCAGCCATAACTCGGCAGCAGATTGAGCTAGAGAGCTGTTCAAACCCTGTAATGACTAGTGGTGTCGTGTAGTTTAGATTAAAAATAATTTTTTTCAAATTTGGTTGGGGGGTTTTGGGCCAATGGGATCAGGACAGGGGCATGTTTTTTGGTTAATTATATGACGTCATCGTCCAATCCCACGTGCCAATATTTTGCCTCGCAGTATTTTTGGATTCTAGACCATAATACGCGTTTTTAGAGCCCTTGATTGAGTTTCTAGCATTTCTGGTTCAAAAGTTAGGCCAAAAAAGAGCTAATTGGTAAGGGGCTTTTCTCAATATTTTTGGGGGATTTCCCATATTAATTTCAAGTTTTTTTGGCCCTAATCTTGGACCCAGGAACGCTAAAAACCCGTTCGGACCCTTCAAAGTCCCGAATAGTAACCAAAAAATAGCCAAACTAAAAAAAAAATTTATGTCATTTAAATGGCTCCTGCGGGTCTTAAAGGGAGGTCGGGCAAAAATGCTGACATCAGCAAAAAATACCATAAAAATCCTATCATTATATAAGCAAAAAAAACCAGACATCCTAAACTGAAACGTTTTTTTTATTGCAAACTACATACCTTCACGAGTCTTCAGAGGGTTTTAACAGCTCTCTAGCTCAATCTGACGGCAAGTTATTGCCTGCGGTGAAATGCCACCAAGAGTGACTTTTGAGGGAGCAAAATTTTGGTCAATTTTTGGTCTATGAGCCATAAGTTTCAATCGCCTTGCAAGTTATAGGATTGAAAAGCTCTGCAAGAATAGTGGCGCACGCGGGACTGAAAGGGTTAAGGTTAGAGATTGTGGTTAACGTTTAAGGTTACTGTTCAGTGTTGGTAGTGTCTATTTTACCGCCAGGATTCTGACGGCAACAGATCCGCTGGAGCTATTGTGCCGCCAGTCAAACATTCGGTCTTGTGGCATGACGCAATACAAAGAAAAAGGTCGCTTTGTCAAGAACACGCTGTCCTGCTCGTGGTGTAATGGTTAGGTGATACGGTTGCTATGCCAATGGTTGCGGGTTCGACTCTCGTTTTGCCAACTTTCTTTTCTTTTTTTCTTTGCTTTTTTCCAGGCTCCGCTTAGGTGTTACCTTTACGGGTTACTGTTGCTAGGTTAGGATTAGGTTACGTTTAGGGTTAGGTAGGTTAGAATTAGGGTTAGGTTAGCGTTAGGTTAGTTTTAGCTTAGCATTAGGTCAGCTTAATGTTATGTTAGGTTAGCTTAGCGTTAGGTTAGGGATAGGTTAG